>JGI12316J15310_10000046_pt8 | contig 90100 bp, 71 predicted proteins | sample MarCyaLeptolynsp_FD_15310 | JGI IMG/M metagenome (IMG submission 15310) | reverse complement strand
AAGGTGAAACCGTCAGAACGTTCTTGAGTCAGCATCCCCATATTCAAACCATGCATTTCCCGCCGGGCTCACCCCAACTCAATCCACAAGAACATGTTTGGGAACGAACTCGCGATGCGGTCAGCCACAATCACACCCGCAAAGATTTCCCCGCTCTTGTCAACGCTTTCTCACAATATCTGAGTCAGACACTCTTTCAATTTGACTGGATTGAACGCTATGCACCATCTATTTTATTTGAGGTCTAATTGATATGTCCATTAGTATTCATGATGATCTCATTACGCTAGCCCGCCAACAGTATGAGCGCCCTACCCCCAATGCCCCATATGATATTGTGATTGCGGGTACATTGCCCCCCAAAGATGTCAACTTATATCAAGCATCCCGTGCCGCAACATATATCGGATTAAGTGCAAATCCGGTAATCAAACACGGCGGCGTGATTATTGTTCCAGCCACTATGCCAGAAGGCGCAGGGCAGGGAATAGGCGAACAAAATTTTTATAAGATTTTGCAACAATTCGGTGCAACAAAACATTTGATAGAGCATTTGGGAAACGCCGAGAGTCGCGCAGGGGAGCAACGTGCTTACATGCTTGCGCAAATGCTCCAACAAGTACATTGTATTTTTGTGGGGGCGCAATCGCCTGATTTATTAGAAACAGTTGGCTTGTTACATACAGCAACTTTAGACGAAGCACTGCTTCAGGCACAAACGCTACTCAACATCAATTCACCAACTGTTTTAATCGTGCCAGATGCGATCAAGCAACTCCCCCAGCCATAAATCACTTGCCCAGCCGCGTTTGTTCAGCCTGTTGTAGATAAGCGATGTAACGTTTGAGTTGCTCAGCTTCCCATACTGGATACCAAGCCACCAATTCACTAGCAGTAAAATATTGAACCGCCAATACAAAAAAACCTTCTAGTCCATAAGGCAAGCGTAATTTCAGAATATATTCCCGAATTTCGGTATCCGTCAGTGAACGATTACCGATCTGCTCTAATTGAATTAATACATCATCACTCCCACCAAATATATCATGACGCAACACATCATAGCCTAATTCTTGATAGGCAAAGAGTGGACGAGGAAGCTTATTCGGATGCGGAACATTTAATGGAAAGTCATGTAGGAGTCTCTTATCTTTGCACATGGGATTGCCCTTTAATAAACATCTATCTGTTAGTTGATTTTTTTAGTATTGCATAATCAACAAGGCAGTTTGGGTAGTTTCAGACACAAATCGGACACAAATCGGACAATATTTATCTGCGAAAAATCTCGTATGATCGTGTACCATAATAAGGCTTGTTACCAACTTACGATATTTAACGCAACAACGATACGATCAATAGCAAAACAACACTGAGGGTTGAGGCTTAATGGACGCCATCCGCAAATTGATTACATGGCAAAATGCCAGCACGGTTATATTAGTGGTATTGATCCTAAGCGCCGGTTATTGGCTACGGTCAGTGGGGCGCAATTGGGATGATTACACGAAGCTTCATCCTGATGAACGGTTTTTAAGTGATGTAGCCGGTCGTTTGGGCGCTAGCGCACTCAATGTTGACCCCGAAACGCAAACCTACTGCACGGAAAAATACCCAGCGCCTGCTCCAGAAACACTAGATGAGATGTCCGAGCAGGAACGCCGCGACCGACTCGCACGGGTGGGGCGTGGTGGATATTTTGACGCCCGATGTTCTGACCTGAACCCCAATAACATCGGGTTTGGGTTATATGTGTATGGTGAATTCCCTTTGTTCACGACACGGCTTACCGCCGAAACGATGCGCGAACTTGAGTTTGACCAATGTGAAGACAGTGACAGCACCGATTGTGACTACAACCGCCTCACCAATTCTATTACAACCTATACAGGTGTTAATACAGCAGGTCGAATGGTCAGCAGTGTTGCAGATACACTCACAATTTTTGTTGTCTTTTTGATCGCACTACAATTATTTGGGCGTCCGGTGGCGTTGTTGGCTGCCGCATTTTATGCCTTTGCAGCTTTCCCAATCCAACAAAGTTATTTTTGGACAGCCGACGCTTTTACCGCTTTATGGGTCGCACTCAGTATCTATGGAGCGGTGCTAGTCTTAGATGAGGACGCAAACCGCCCTGCCAAATTTACCCCTCTATTATGGATTGCAGGTGCCTTCAGCATTTGGGCATTGGATGTTGGGAATTTAGAGACTATCAGCGCCGCCCCGTTCATATTACATCTTGCTGCTTTTGGGGTCGCCTGTGGGTGGGCATCTATCAGCGAAGAATTGCCACAGGGTTTGATGGGGATTGCAGCGAGTGTTGCAATTTTGCTTGCCGGCATGATCAACGGATGGGTGAGCCCCTTGGGTGTTATCGCATCACTGACGGTGTTAAGTTTGATCACAGCGGCGATTACGCTAGGGTTAAACCGATTTGCCGCACATGGCGGAACCATTCCTTGGTTGATGTTAGCCTTTGGCATTTGGGTTTTTGACGGACACGCGCATTATTTTAGCCCCTCACTAATCCCCCTCGCCATGTATTTGATTATTTTTAGCCTGTTTAGCTTATTAGGGTCAACCACCTATCGCACCATTGATCCACGCAAAAAGTTAGAATCGCTCTTACTATTTAGCGTTCCTTTATACATATGGGGCATTGCGAGTGCCATTGTGGGGACTGTCTCGTGGCAAGGGATGCTATTTGCCTTAGTAGCTGGGTCTGCCTTAAGCAGTGCAACCGCATTCGGGTACAAAAATTATGCCCTGTTTGGTATTGCCTTCGGCGCATCCTTAGCCAGTCGGGTCAATGTCTTGCCATTGGTTGGATTATTGATTTTGGCGGGCATCATCCGTGGGTTCCCTTTGTTGGATCGCAATCTCTACATTGTCGAACGCTATCGTATTGCGACCAAGATCATGGTGGGGCTTATGATCGCGGGTGCGTTTACCTTGATCTTGTTCCGTGTCTTACAACCACACGCCTTTACAGGCATTAGCTTTGCCCCCATTGTTCCGAGCGGCATTAATGATCGCTGGCTAGATGATGTTAACCAAGCACGCTATCTTGTATCCGGCGAAGCCGACATCCCCCCCAACCATCAGTGGGCGGATCGCGTTCCGTGGTTGTTCCCGTGGCAAAACATGGTTTTATATGGCATGGGCATTTTTGGCTTGATTGGGTGGATTGGGTTTGGTACCGCACTATGGCGTACCGTGCGCGGGAATCCGAATTGGACACGCTATGTATTATTGGTTGCATGGATAGCCGTCTACTTCGGTTGGCTTGGTGCAAATTGGGTGTCCACCATGCGCTACTTTTTGCCAATATATAGTAGCATCGCCATTCTTGCAGCGTGGGCATTGGTGGAACTCTTGCAATGGGCATGGCGATTAGAGCATCGATGGCAACAATTCGCCCGTGTTGGGGCGGCTGCAATAACCGTTTTCACCATTGGATATACCCTACTTTATGGGTATGGCATGGCAAATTTACATCGGCAGATATTAACGCGTGTGGGCGCTTCTATTTGGATGGAAGACAACATCGCTGGTAATTTAGGGGTTTGGGTCGAACGTGATGATGGGACATATGATCTGCAAAATGTCGCCACCAGTATTGTTGGCACCCTGCCAAGCACCTTTGAGTTGGAACAGGGGGTTCCCCGCAGCATCCCACTCGATCTAACAGGCGATGTTACCTTTGAGAGTTTGATTTTACATCGTGTCACCGATCCCATGCGCACCGATGAAGAGGAAATTCTGACGGTACGTATTCTGAGGAATGATCCGGCTGACATTGAACCCCTGTTGATAGCGGAGCAAGCCCTGACAACTGATTTTGCCAGTGGTGCAAGCGATTTTGGCGAAGAATACATTATCACCTTTGATGAAGAGGTTGACTTACCATTCATCCCTGCGGAAGGGGTTGCCGTGGCGACCTACCGCCTTGAGTTAGAATTGGTTGAAGGCGAGCGCATTGTGTTTAGCCGCAATGTTTCGGACAACATTTTGCCTGTTTCGCTGTTTGATGTCACCATTAATCTCAAAAATCCAGACACCAATAACCCTGTGCAGATCACTTATGATTTTGATGAGGATTTAAGTAGCTTACCCGATCCAGCGTATACCTTTTACATGCCTTCACAACTTGGGCAAGCAACTTTTACCTCAACCGCAAATGGTGTTGTCAATCAGATCGAAATCCCACATATTGCCGACCCTCTCAAAGATGCAGATGACGAAACACTACGCCTCGAAATCGCCGGCACTGATGGCACCATCAGCTATGGGCAACTCACTGGGAATTTCCACACTACGAATGATGGTGTTAATACGCTTGGCCCTTCTGCAACGATCACCCTTGACCCACCCTTAAAGGTTCAAAAAGATCAGCGCTATACGATCTCGATCACCACAGATGCCCCCTTGATGACATTAGGCCATGCTGTGGCAACCGAAGGCCCTTGGGATGATCCACTACCTTATAAATACTGCCCACCAGAAACGGATACGATTAGCCATGACATGCCAAGTGGCTATACAACCCCCACCTGCGCAGGCTTGGATCTATTCTTTTCCCATTATTACGGGTTAGAGCTTTTCCTTGCAGCTGAAGATGACGAAACTAAACGCCAAACCTTGATCGATGTGTTGGACACCACTGACTACTTAACTATTTCCAGCAATCGCTTCTATGATTCGCAATCGCGGATTCCGTATCGCTGGCCGATGACGATGGATTATTACGATGCGTTATGGGATGGCAGCTTAGGGTTTGAACTCGTTCTTGAATGGACAGCCTACCCTAATGCTTTTGGCATTGAATGGAAAAACCAAGTATTGCCCACTGATGACCTGCCCTCATGGATGAATGAGTTTGAAGCAGAAGAGGCCTTCCATGTTTATGATCATCCTGCGGTCTTTATCTTTCAAAAGACGGATGCGTATGATCCATTAGTCACACGGGAAATTTTGAGTACCCCACTCCGTACCTATACTGAAGCGTTAGGGGGACTAGCGCCGGATGCCGAACCTGTTAATCGAAATGTTGTCAACGCGCCGCAAGCCTCAACAGCCCCAACAGGGCTACTGATGCCAGAAGCCGTTGCAGAAGCCCAGCGTGACCAAACATGGAGCGAGATGTTCAACCCCAATGCTTGGGTGAATCAAAGCCAAACGGCGGCGGTTGTCTTATGGTGGTTGCTTATGATGCTAGTGGGTTGGGTCACGCTACCGATTATGTTTGCTGTATTCCCCGGATTAAATGATGCAGGATTTGCAGCGGGCAAATTGGTCGGGTGGCTCGTCGTCGCTTGGGTGGCGTGGGTTGGGGCAACGCTTCGCTTGCCCACATGGTCACGGGATGGCATCACTATTTTATTGATCGGGTGGGTGCTGGTGAGTGCTGGTTTTGCAACCGCACATTGGCACGCCTTAACTGATTGGTTACGCAAGCGATGGGGGCAATTGCTATTCTTAGAAATCTTAACCGGTTTACTGTTTGCATTCTTCCTCTATGTTCGCTATCGCAATCCTGACTTATGGCATAATTCATTTGGTGGTGAAAAACCAATGGACTTTGCCTACTTTAATGCCATCTTGCGGAGTGAAGTCTTCCCCGCAATAGACCCTTGGTTTGCGGGTGGGTATATCAATTACTATTATTGGGGCTTTGTGTTGGTTGCAGCGCCAGTCAAATTCTTGGGCATCGATTCAGCCGTTGCCTATAATCTGATCATTCCAACGCTATTTGCCATGACCGCAATGGGAGCATTCAGCATTGCGTATAATTTGGTGGCCGGATTCAAAAGCAAATTGCTGCCGAAGGCCAATCCTTGGATCGCGGGGATTGCCGCGCTTTTACTGGTCTCCATTCTCGGAAATCTGGATACAATCCGCGTTTTTGCGTTGGAGGTATCCAAGGTTGGGGGATGGAACGGCACCGCCGCCTATGATCTAACCACTGAGCGCCGCATCGAGTTAATGGATGACTTCCGCACCGAAAATGGCCGTGAACCGAGTGGCAACGAACTCCAAGATATTAATGAACGAGCAGAAAATCCGCCATTTTTCACTAAAATTCAGCACGATCTCACCGTTTGGGCGGACGCTACCGAAGGCTTTATGAATGGGATTGGCGATGTCATGCATGGTGAACCACTGCAAATGCACACCCATCGCTGGTATTGGGCACCAACCCGCATTATTGCCGAACTCCCTGACGGACGCGGCCATAACGCCATCAATGAAATGCCCTATTTCACGTTCCTATATGGTGACTTACACGCGCATATGATTTCTATGCCGATCATGTTATTGGTATTGTTATGGCTAACCGCAGAAGTTCGTGGCGCAGGGATCACGAAACGCGGACGCGCAGCCGCCATCATGGCAATGTTTATTGGTGGCTTAAGTGTAGGGATACTACGTGCCGTGAATACATGGGATCTCCCCGCATTTGCGATTTTGGGTTTGGTAGGACTTACCTATGTAGCATGGCTCCGACAAAAGCAATTACATGAGGATCAGGACATCCAACCTGCCCCTATGTATGAAACATTGCAGCGGTATATGGATATTCAACATGTCCAACGGTTATGGTGGATGTTGGCCGCCATCCCTGTGGGTTTTATGCTCTATGGCATTGTCTATCTGTTTCAAACCGTTAGTTACCAAGATAAGTTATCGCTAGGGGAAATTCCGCTGTCTTGCCGCGAATTAAATCCCGACTTCGCAATCCCACCGAATTGTGATGGATTATTAGAACCATCGCTCAGTCTTGGGTCAATGATCATTTGGGGATTTGGCACGCTGGGCTTGTTCATCGCGGGTTATGTAGTGGTAACGGTACTCTTTGGAATGCGCTTTGACCGCCGCACAACCTTAGACTGGATAGGACGCTTGCTAGCATTCGGTGGGATCACCTACGCTGTCGCACTCCCCTTCGCCGAATGGTATTCTGGGTCTGCCGAAATTGAAGCATGGGAATCTGATCGCACGCCATTATGGGCATATCTCGATATTCATGGATTATTCTTGTTCTTGTTTGCCAGTTTCTTGCTATGGCGAACAGCGCGCTGGCTCAAAACGTATACAGTCGCAGACTTACGCGGCTTGGGTGTACCCAGTTTGATAATCGCCGCTTTAGTCCCGATTACGTTACTAGCCACATTGGTAATCGGCTTTTCAGTCCCTGTGATGTGGGTCACCTTACCGCTCATCGTTTGGTCTGTTGCCCTGTTTATGATTCCTAATACCAATCGCGTAGAACGATCTATCTATGTGTTGATGGTACTTGGTTTAGGGCTAACGACGGGGGTTGAAATTGTGCGGCTCAATGTCGATATTGGACGCCAAAACACCGTTTTTAAATTCTATGTACAAGCATGGTTACTATTTGGCATTAGCGGTGCAGTCATGCTTTCATGGTTGGTTGCTTCATTGCCCCGTTGGGGGCTAAGCCTGCGAACCACATGGCAAAGCGGCTTGGCGATCTTGGTAACCCTAGCAGCACTTTATCCACTGATGGCGACCCAAGCCCGTTGGGAAGATCGATTTAATGCCGCAGACACGGGAAACACGCTAGATGGTCAGTCGTATATGCCGCACGCCGTTTATGGCGACAATGCCGTTTGGTTCAACTTAAGGGGGGATTACAATATGATCAACTGGATCAAAGACAATATTGAGGGCACCCCCACCATTATCGAAGCTCAAACCACTGAATATAAATGGGGGGCACGGATTGCCATTAATACAGGGTTGCCAACTGTATTAGGGTGGAACTTCCACCAGCGCCAACAGCGTAACGCCATTAACTTGGATCAAGTCGTGTGGAATCGCGCAAGTAATATTAGTGCTTTTTACACAACCACTGATCTAGATACGACATGGCGATTAATCGATTTTTATGAAATCGAGTACATTGTTGTTGGGGTACTTGAACGGGTTCTCTATAACGATCTGGTACAAGACCCCATCACTATCAATCTATTGGACAAAAATCAAAGCAATGGGTTGCAGAAATTTGAGCGCATGGTGGAACTCGGACTGTTAGAAGTCGTTTATGAGGCTGAATCATGTGTTATCAATCAACCGCTTAGTGCAGAAGAATGCAATCCACAGAATATTGTCACAGATCGAATTTACCGTGTTCTGCCTGACGCTGAATTTAATCGTTCAGAACTTGGCGGGTAAACCACTACGAAGATAAGATCGGGATTTTAATCCAATTGGCAACAATGCTTGGGGAAGATGATCACCACATATGTTTAGGGTTAGGCCGTGCGGGGTTTAGGGTTGCGTTACAAACGTTTGATGATGGCTTAAAACCATATCCCCAAAATCTTTGCCGCTCAAATGACAAGCTTCTGCTAAACTCGATTTGATCATCAATATATAGGAGAAAGTGACGATGCAACTTTATTCATGGAATGTAAATGGAATTCGTGCAGCTACTAAAAAAGGCTTTTTGGATTGGTTTAACGCTGCCAAACCTGATGTTTTGTGTGTACAAGAAATCAAAGCCATGCCAGAACAAATCCCAGATGATGTACGCGAACCTGAAGGTTACCATACGTATTGGGCACCTGCCGAACGCAAAGGCTATAGTGGCGTTGGATTATATTCCAAAGTAGAGCCTAACAACGTCCAAATCGGGTTAGGAATTGCGGAATATGACAGCGAAGGACGCACCGTGATTGCCGAATATGATGATTTTGTTTTCATTGGGGCGTATTTTCCAAATGGCAGTCGCGATCATAGCCGTGTGCCCTTTAAAATGGCTTATAAGGCCGCCTTTTTATCCTACTGTGAGCAGCAACGGCAAGCCGGTAAATCTGTAATCTTTTGTGGGGACATCAACACCGCACACCAAGACATTGACCTTGCCCGCCCCAAGCAAAATAAACGCACTACAGGATTTTTAGAAGAAGAACGAGTGTGGTTTGATGAGGTGATGGGTAAAGGCTATATCGATACGTTTCGTCATTTTTACCCCGACAAAGAAGGCGCTTATGCGTGGTGGTCAAACCGTAGCGGGGCACGCGATAAAAATATTGGCTGGCGTATTGACTATTTTTTCACCAGTGATGACTTAGTCCCTCGGTTAAAAGATGCCACCATCCATGCCGATGTGATGGGATCAGACCATTGCCCCATCAGCTTAACACTGGAATAAGTCAGAACTGATTCCACAAAATGAAAAGAGCCCTGTGGTAAGTGGGGCTCATCCGTCTGCCACACGGTTGTAAACTGTCTACATGACGCTACCCACCACCTACCTAAAACATGATATAATCTGCCGCTTGGAAAACCTGACCATACAGTGCGATGAGAACACACATGAAACGCGCATTCACCCTATTACTTGGATTAATCATCAGCGGCGGGGCATTATACTACTTGCTTCGCGGTGACATTGAAGGTATTCAAAATACGATTTCGGGTGGTCGCTATGAATATTTGATTCCCGGAACCGTGGTTTATTTTGCGGCGCTTGTCACACGCGGCTATCGATGGCGCATATTGCTGGGCGACCGCACCAACACATGGCACGCATTTAACATCATGAATGTTGGTTATCTTCTGAATAATCTTCCACTCCGCATTGGGGAACTTGCCCGTGCATGGCTCACGACACGGCTTGACCCGCCCATTAAATTCTTAACGGCATTCAGTTCGATTGTTGTAGAGCGCGTATTAGATGTATTAGCTGTCGTTTTATTATTGGCTTTTTCCCTAACCTTACTTGATGTGCCCAATGAAGTTCAAGCAAGTGGCGCAATTATAGGCATCGTTGCAATTATTGCCATCACACTGATGATCTATTTTGCCCATCATCGCCATTTACCCCACCAGATGCTCAGGTGGTTTAACGCAAAATTACCCTTCTTGCAGCGCTTTAATCTTGTTGATTTTTTGGATCATGCGCTAGACGGTGTAGAACCGCTAACCTCATCAAAAGTCCGTACACAAGCTATTCTGTTGACAGCTATCAGTTGGGCATTGTCAGCACTATCATCATACATTTTTATGCTCGTGTTTTTCGACACCGTATTACTCACGGGGGTCTTTCTCTCGATTGTGATGCTCGCGTTGGCCATTGCGATTCCATCCGTACCAGGAAATTTAGGAACCTTTGAAGCGGCAGGGGTGGCAGGTATCTATCTAGCAGGCATGATCGCCTCAACAGAAGCGCCTGAAAATGCGCCAGCCGTTGCCTATAGCCTCATGCTACATGCCTATTCGTTAGGGGGCTATGTCATCCTTGGCATTTTAGGATTGTGGGCTGAGCAAACCGATCTATCTCAGGTGATGGCCAGTGTTCAGCAAAAAGAAACTGTGAAGGAAGCCGCATGAGTGACAACCAACCCCTCAAAATTTTGATCGCACTACAATACTACCTCCCCCATCGAACGGGCGTCCCATTACATATTCAACGAGTGGCAGAACGTCTCGTTGAGCGTGGACACGAAGTCACCGTAATTGCCGCACGGCATCATCCAGATTTACCACGCGATGAAGAAACCATCAATGGTGTACGGATTGTTCGCTTATGGGCAGCAATCCGGGTGAGCCGTGGCATGGTGATGCCAGCCTACCCGTGGGCACTATGGTTCTTTTTGCGGACTTATGATGTCGTATGGGTCAACACGCCTATGCTAGAAACCTCGCTTGCAGCTGTTGTTGCACAGATGACTAAGACAGGGCTAATTTCAACCCATCATGGCGATCTGGTGTTGCCAACAGGCTTATTTAACCGCTTTGTGTCTTGGTTCACGTTTTGGCATTATCAGTTCATGGCCAATCGTGCGGATCGCTTAATTGCTTACTCTCAAGACTATGCTGAAAACAGCTACTATCTAAAACCCTACCTTGATAAAGTTAGTGTGATTAACCCGCCCATAGAAATTCCACAACCTGAACCTGATAAAGTTGCTGATCTCAAAAAACGCTGGTCAAATGATGGCCAACCGATCCTTGGTTTTGCCGGTCGGTTTGTGCAAGAAAAACGTCCCGACCTCGCCATCAAAGCCTTAGGCGTCGTACGCCAACAATATCCGCTCATTAAGTTAGTCTTTGCGGGTGAATACGACATTCGCTACGAGGACACCTGGAACAATGCGCAACCCCTAATCAAACAATATGCTGAACATATTCTATTTTTAGGCGAAATCGATAACCCACAAGCACTTGCCAACTATTACGCAGCTTGTGATGTTCTCCTGTTGACCAGTGACACCGAATGTTTTGCTTTGGTACAAGTCGAAGCCATGTTATGCGGAACCCCTGTCGTTATGACCAATACGCCGGGTGGACGAGTCCCGGTGACCAAAACCGGTATGGGCAAAATCGCCCCCATGGGCAATGCTAAAAAAATAGGGGAAGCCATCTTGGATGTACTCAACACCCCAGATGACTATCAAAAGCCTTATGACCATATTGACCATATTTTTAATCTTGAAGCCACTGTAGATGCCTACGAACATGAATTACGGCAGGCTGCAAAAAACGCTAACGCAAGGCATCAATCAAAGTAAGAAAGCATACTATGCGGATGGGGTTACGGTTACATCATTTAGCTATCGGATGGGTTATCGGAGTATCTATTGGGCTCATCTTGCTCAACTTACAATACTACCCACCCGCTAACGGACGTGATGAAATTGACCACCTAACCCTCATTCAGTTTTATGCTGACAACAACCGCTTTCCTGTTTTGCCTGACGATTATGAAATAGCGTCTGAACAAGCGCATCAGCCCCCGCTTTACTATCTACTCACCTCTACTTTAGTGCGGTTAGGTATTGGTGAGATTGATCCACTCAACTATGAGGAAAATCCGTTTTTACTCCGTGACAACTATAATCCAGATTTACCGCCTTATAATCGCGTGCTGTATATTCAAAATTTTGATGCGACCCCGATTCATATATTACGCTGGCTCTCAGTAAGCATCATATTGATCGGTGTAGCGGCCATCTGGAAAACGGTTTATATCCTGTTTGATCAATCAATGGCTCAGGTTGTTGCCCCACTCACCCTAGCATTTTTAATGCTCACACCATCGTTTTGGCGTACCGCAATTATTGTCAATAACAATCAGTTGGTATTCATGTGGGCATCTCTTGCGACATGGCAACTCGCATATTTATGGATACATGGCTTCACATGGCGGCGAAGTGTTGTTTTAGGTACTTTTTTGGGATTAGGGTTACTCACTAAACTCTACATGTTGCCCCTACTAGCCGCTACCGCAGGGCTAGCTTACCTTGCCAAGCGGCGGGCGGGCGCTGCAACGGGAACGGTACGCCATCAGCCCCTGTGGGCTGGCGGCGTGGCGGTAGTCGTTGCGGCGGGGTGGGCATGTGCATGGTATGTGCGTAATATGCTGCTCTACCAAGACCCAACAGCGTCTCGCGCCACAGAAACACTCCTTGACTCGCGCCGTACAGAACCCTTCACACTATTAGACTTCTTAGAAGCCATCACAACATGGTCAGGGGAATTGTGGATCGAATCTTGGAATATTTTGAACACCACTGAAACACTCGTATTTGCGAGTACGATTGGCACACTCTTAATCTTGAGTAACCTACTCACATTCCGTAAAAATTCGAATCCTCAAATATTTTTATGGAGCATCACATTACCAACGCTTATTTTTGCCATCGCAGGCGCAATCCGTAACACACATGCAGACTACACCCCCCCGCTACTACTCGCCGCTTATCCAAGCATTCATATTTTATTTGCCCTTGGGGTCTGGTCATGGATTTCGCCGCAATATCAACAACGTCTCAGTTTTAGTGTCATCATCTTCATTACAGCGTTAACAGTCATGTTTCATGGGCGTTTTTTCACACCGTTGTTTCCACCAATCAGTGACGATGCCACGATCCAAACTAATATTGAGTTTGAAAATGACATCCGTTTAACGTCTTATGAATACAGTTCCAATGCAGCCCAGCCCGATGACTGGATTCGTATTAAGCTCTGCTGGCAAACCGACACACCACAAGATCAAGATTATGCGTTTACACTTCAATTAGTTTTACCTGACATGCCACGCGCCGCTATACAAGATGGCTATCATCTATCAGGGCGTTACCCCACCAGCCAATGGGCAGTCAACGAAACGATCTGTGAGTGGATACCCTTACACATCCAAAATGGTGTTGAAACACCTCGTGCATATGAACTACTAGTTAGCCTTTATGAAGTTGATGGCGAAAAACTCATCTGGGTAGATGACCCAACGCGCGATCCAATCATTGATCGCATTACCATTTATGAGCAATCCACTGCACAAAACATTGACACCCCTTGGCAAGTCGCAGACTGGGGCAAAGTAGCCATCAATCTTGACAACCCGAACCAACCACAAGCCATCACCTTAACATGGCAAGTCTTGCAAGCCGCGCCAACAAATTACCGTTACTACATTCACCTACTAGATGAAACAGAAAATATTATTGCCCAAGCCGATGCCCCACCCTTAAATAATACCTATCCAACGAGCTATTGGGTCAACAATACAACCTTTACAGAAACGATTCTGCTGCCCGCCGCACCAGATGCAACACAACTTAAAATTGGTGTGTACGATCCCAATACTAACCAGCGTGGCATTTGGCAAGATGGCACGGATGGCATTGTTATTCCCCTAAACAACTAATTGCTGTGGCATTTTCCCCAAACCAATCAACCCTAAAACATCAATGAATGATTAAAAACTGTTAGCTTCTTGTTAATACAATTGCCAAAACCATCCATACAACAGTATCATTAAATTGCAGTCATGTTAAAAAAACTTCTCATGTTGAATTTGTAGCATGTCGAATATTAGTAATCTAGTGTCTATAGCATTCATCCCATCACCCCAAAAGGCACCGAGAATAGTTAAATTATGGATTCACACAATATGCGATTATGGTTAAGCACAAAATCTATCATCACTAGCCTTATAGCAATAGCAATACTAGGATTTGGCTTAGTGCAAAGTGCCTCTGCTGACAGCATTTATACACGCTATTTTGAATCTTATGACATTATTTTAAGAGAACAAAGCTTCCAAATTTTTGCAGTTTCAGCCCTACAGGGCGAAAAATTAACGATTGCAACTTATGGTCTGTCAGATAGTTTAATTCCATCGATAACTGTTTTTGACCCCGCTGGTAGAACCATCACCGAAGACCTCAATAACAATGACGAACGTATTGCGGCGGTTCAGTGGACTGCCACAATTGATGGTATGTATACCTTTGCAATTAGTCGTAAAACAGAAGCCAGTGGTCTGGTGCGTGTCATGATGTTTGAAGGTGACCCAATCGACTATGATGTTACATTGCTAGACTTTGCTGCACCTAACCTACCTAGCCGTGCATTTCTAATTGATGGTAACAGCACCGACCCTATTGGTGTTTATACTGAAATCACACAAAACCTTGGTGTTGTTAGTGAAGATGTTCGCTACTTTGTATCTCGGGGATCATCATTTGAAATCCCACCAGAAGAAGAACGTTTTGCCGCCATTGAAAACACATCTTGGATTAACGACCAAGATACTTTTTATACACTTAACATCCGAGCGATCCCAGAACAGCAAGACTTTAGTTACAAAAATGACTTTTTGTCACCTCGTCCACAATTTAACAATCCATTTGAATATATCATTCAAATTGGGGAGGGTAGCGAAGAATTTGTCCGTATAGACCGTCCCCAATGCCAAATTGATGCGGTTAACCTTACCCTTTATGATGGTCCAGACACCACTTATGACATTGATAACATTATTGTGGGTAATACGACCATTGAAATTGTTGGACGAGATGAAACAGGCGAATGGCTTCAGATCGTCAATGAAAATGAAGACGATGGGAATAGTTGGATTCCGAGCCTGCCATATCAAGCGGATAGTGATGATTGCAGTCGTGTAACCGGTGTCTACTATCCACCTACCCCAAACGGCAACCCTAACAGCACTCCAAATGATAGCGATGGTAGCGATAACAACAATGGTAGTGACAACGATAATGATAGTGATGATGATAATGGTAATGAGGAAGACAACAGTGATGATGATACAGTTGATTCTCCTCCGCCCCCCCCAGCTCCAATCCCACCACCATATCCCATATGCGCTAGCCCTGCTGATAATATCGTCTATGTGATGGGCGCCGCTGAACAAAACTACCCCGGACAAATTTGTAACGAAACAATTACCGGTAACAGTTTGAATAACACCATTTCAGGGGATGCGGGCAATGATACCCTTAATGGCGGCGATGGTGATGATACGATTAATGGGGGCGCTGGCAATGACACCCTCAATGGCGGTAATGACGATGATACGTTCATCGAAAGCCAGAATGATGATACGATTGATGGGGGCGCTGGCACCAATACTTATGTCATCGCTAGTCCAACAGGCTCAACCGTTGATCTCTTTAATGGCACGGCCTCTTCATCCTTAGGCACTGATGGACTTGCCAACATTGATAATGTCGAAGGTAGTAGTAGTAGCGATACCATAATAGGCTCAAGCACAGCTAATGTAATCAATGGAAACGGTGGGGATGATGTCATTAATGGAGATAGCGGTGATGACACCCTCAATGATGGAACGGGCAATGACACCCTCAATGGAGATTCTGGTAACGATACTATCAACACCACCGGTGGCACAGACCAAGTTGATGGTGGCGATAATAATGACACCATTAATATATCCGGTGTTCACGCGGGTAGTACGATTACTGGTGGTACTGGTAATGATACCTTCCGCTTTTTATCAGGTGCATCAGGAACCATTTCCCTCATCAGCAATGGAGTAGATACACTAGACTTCTCCAACTATAATTCCCCCGTCACCATTGATTTACGAAACCCGGCTGCTCAAAATGTTGGTGGTGGGTTATTCATCACACTTGTTAACATTTTTGAGAATGTTGTTGGGAGTAATGGAGACGACAATATTCATGGCAATGATAACGCCAATAACATCACAGGTGGTAATGGGAATGATGTTATTTATGGTGGTGGCGGTAGCGATACTATCGATGGTGAAGGTGGTAGCGACATACTCTATGGTGGGTCAAATAATGAATTTGGCGGGGCAAGCAATGATCCAGGAAATGACACCGTCAATGACACTGGTAACAGTGATGGAGATGTGCTCTATGGTGGCAACAATAACGCCAATGGTGGCAGTGGCGATGATACAGGGAATGACACCGTTTATGATAATGGTGGAAATAATGACACACTCTATGGCGGCAATAAAAACTTTGCAAGTGGCAACGGGGATGACACCGGCACAGACAACATAACACATGATGGTGGCGATTTTAACACCATTTATGGCGGGAACTTCAATGAACAAGGTGGAGAGGGTGATGACGATGACGACATCATCACGGTAGGAACTGGCAACCAAAACACCGTTTATGGGGATAACGACAATCACAATAACGCTGAAGGTCAAGGCGGGTCAGACACCATCACAGTGACCAATAATACCAACAGCACCATTTATGGTGGTAATCAGAACTGGAATAACAATACCACAAGTTCAAATGATAGCGGTGACAACATCACAGTTAGTGGTAGTAGTAATACTATTTACGGTGGTAATGATAATGCCTTTGACAGTGACGCCGTAACGGATGGGGATGATGGGGCAGACATCATTCAATTTACAGGGAATAACAACACTGTTTACGGCGGCAATAACAATAGTGGCGGCGATGGCACGGATGCGGGGGACACTATCACGGATAATGGCAGTGTTGACGACACCATTTATGGTGGTAATGATGACACGGGCGGCGGTAGTGGCGGGGATGGGGATGACACCATTAATGTGGCAGGCAATAATGATAATGATGATGTATGGACTGGTAACCAAGGTAGTGCTGAAGCTGACACCGACGTTGCACCAGCTTGTGCCTCAGCAGATATTGGAGATACCTGTACATTAGGCAATAACTAACCAGCTAAAACAAAAAGAACCACTGTAAGGTGGTTCTTTCAACAACACACATAGATGTAGGGTGTTAAGCCGTTGGTCGTAAGTTTTTTAATAAAGAAAAGCGATCATTGGAATTGGGTAGGTTCTGTCGCATAAGAGCACCCTCCACCTGCTGGCGAAGATGATCTAAATCGATATAGAGCTTATTGGCGCAAGCTAGATTTTTCAGATGTAGCCAATAGCGCTCGATAGGATTGAGAAATGGCGAATACTTCGGGAGCCATACCACCTGCAACCGATCAGCAAATGAACTCATCGCAGCCATCGATGCTCGGCTCGTATGAAAAGTAGCGTTATCGAGTACTAATACCACTTTTTGTGTAGGGTAGCATTTCGTCATGAGATGATCAAGAAAGGTGATAAAAGCGTTGCTATTTTTGCGAGGTGCGATTGTCCAACTCATGTTATCTGTTACCCAATTGTACGCCCCAAAGACATGTGTCCATCGCTGTATGCCGGGCGCAGGGATTAACTTTGTCTGTCCACGCTTCATCCAGCATTTTCGTAGCGGCGGATGCATGCTCATGGTTGTTTCGTCCATAAAGAGGAGTTCATATTTCCCGCCAAGGGCTTTTTTTTCAACCACTCCAATAATTCCTTGCTCCGTTCTTGCTCGTCAGCATCTTGTAGAGCGCTTAAATCATGTTTCGGTTGACGATACACATAACCTAAACGCTTCATCAACACCCGAAAACGGGCTGGACTGAGCTTTATATCAGTCTCTTTATACATATGCTGACGTAACCGTTCGATAGTCCATAGCACAAATGAATAGCCTAATGCCTCGGGAGCAAGCTCAACAATCTCACCCAACCGTTTTTCATACGTTTCATCCGTTTTACGGGGACGCCCACTTTTAGCCCGATCACCTAAGCCGGCAATCCCTTCTGCTTTCCAGCGATGATACCAACCGTAAATCGTTGGTAATTTGACGGCCATTATTTCAGCCACTTCGGTCACCGATTGTCCCAGATGCAACATGTGGATGGCGGTGGCACGTTGACGGATACGAGCATCATGGGCGCTGCGGATCGCTTGCTCTATTTCGGCAAGTTCTTTTTCTGTTAACATATAATCTAATTGTTTTGGCATACTATATAGTATAGCCTATTTTATATTTCTTTCGATTAATGGCTTAACAGTTGTTAACTTACCAAGGGCGGGTACCATCTTTTAGAGCTTTAAGGTCTGCTTCGACCATCATTTCAACTAACCCAGTAAAGCTTACTTGAGGTTCCCAACCGAGTTTTTCACTGGCCTTACTATAATCACCCACCAAGAGGTCAACTTCGGCAGGGCGTGTAAAGCGGGGATCATTAAATTCAACGTATTGGTCAACATCTAAATCAAGCGCATTAAAGGCGGCTTCAACAAATTCACGAACACTATGCGTTTCACCGGTACAAACCACATAGTCATCAGGGGTATCTTGTTGGAGCATCAAGTGCATGGCACGAATATAATCACCTGCATATCCCCAGTCACGGCGGGCATCTGGGTTCCCAAGCGTCAATTTTTCGGACAATCCTAGTTTAATACGGGCAGCCGTATAGGTAATTTTACGAGTCACAAATTCGATCCCACGACGAGGGCCTTCATGGTTAAATAAAATCCCATTACACGCAAACATATCATAACTTTCACGATAGTTTACAGTGATCCAGTGACCATATACTTTCGCTACACCGTATGGGCTACGAGGATAAAATGGGGTGGTTTCTTTTTGAGGAACTTCTTGTACTTTACCAAACATTTCGCTAGAGCCAGCTTGGTAAAAGCGCGCACTGGGATAAGAATGGCGAATCGCGTCTAGCATACGAGTCACCCCTAAGGCTGTCACATTGCCGGTTAGGGTGGGTTGTGTCCAAGATGTTCCCACAAACGATTGTGCTGCTAAGTTATATACTTCATCAGGTTGTGAAACTTGTAATGCCTCTTGCAATGAGGTCTGGTCGGTCATGTCACCCGGAATGAATTCAACATCATCTTGAATATGAGAGATACGCCCGAAATTGACTGTACTAGTGCGGCGTACTAACCCATAGACGGTATATCCTAGGTCTAATAAATACTCGGCGAGATGGCTACCGTCTTGCCCTGTGATGCCGGTAATGAGTGCGCGTTTTGACATGAATACTATTTCCTTAGTTGTCTGGAATAGTCCAAAATATCGGTTAAACTCTGTTGAATTTCAAGTGTTGGATGCCATGCGGTGTCCTGACGTAGTTTACTACTATCACCAACCACTCGAGGCACATCAAGTGGGCGGATACGCTCTTTGTCTAGTTGAATGGTTAATTCAACACTACTTTGCTCACATAATTTATCCAGCAATTTCCGAATAGAAAAAGCTTCGCCCCGACAAACATTATAAGCTTCGCCAGCATTCCCTTCCGTTAGCATTAAGTGATACGCCCGCACAACATCACGAACATCTGTAAAATCACGTTCAGCATTTAAATTACCAACCCGAATAATCGGTTCATGCTTACCCACTTCGGCGGCAGCTATTTGACCAGCAAAATCAGGTAAAGCAAAACGAGGTGATTGACGGGGACCGATATGATTAAATGCACGCGCTCTTATAATTGGCATTTGATATGCCAAGTGATACTGCAAAGCCAACATATCTTGTGATACTTTACTCACACTGTAGGGGCTATCTGGCCGAAACGGCTGAGACTCATTGACAGGATTTTCTTCAGGTGCAATTTTGCCGTAAACATGCGCAGAACTCACCACCAAAACCCGACAGGGTAAATCTAGTTTACGGATACTCTCTAATAAATTAACTTGGCTTTTAATATTATTTTCTAGTGTGTCCCATGGATCAGTAAAAGAGGCTGGTACAAACGCTTGCCCCGCTAAGTGAAATAAAAAATCAGGTTTAATCTCAGTAATCATTGATTGCACAGCACCAACATCACGTAAGTCAATGGTGTGCCATGTTATCTGTGATGTATCAGATTCTTCTGTTAGGCTGGTCCCAAACAGTTCATAATCAGTATGTGTGGTTAAATAATCTACAAGATGACTGCCAACAAATCCGCTAGCGCCAGTAATGAGTGCTTTCACAATTCGCTCTACTCCGTCCACTTGTTGGCATGATTATAGCGACTTGCAGCACAGGATGTAAGCGGAAAAGATTTACCCACTATATCTGCATAATAAAGGACTTCATCAATGACACAAGAAAAAATCGTCTTATACGGTCACAATACCTGCCCGATGATGCCAGCGGCGTTTCGGGCATTGAATAGTAGCAAAGCACAGTACGACTACATCAACATTCACCAAGATTCAGATGCGCGGGAAACAGTGAAACAAATCAATGGCGGCTACGAAAGCGTTCCTACATTTATCTTCCCTGATGGCAGCACTTTAACTGAGCCTAGCAACCGAGAGTTATATCGTAAACTCGCCGAATTTGGATACGAAGCGCCAGCATCAGCACGGTTTATAACACAGTTACTATCACCACAAACGTTAATCTTGCTAGTGGTCATTTGGGCAATTCTACGCTTTGTAGGGGTTCTGTAGGTCATAAAATATGTTAGTATTGGAGCGATATATTTGATTGACTCCTTTAGGAATGCTCCTTGGCGAAAAAACGACAACCACAACCAGAATTGTTACGGGCGCCACGCATAATTATTAACAGCGCGATCTTAATCGGTGGTGCCATTGGATTTGGTTTGCAATCGTATATGAATTTGGATGATATAAACGCCTTCGTTTTAACGGGGGTTTGCTGCTTTTTAGCTGTATTTGTCGCCAATATTGGGTGGCTCATCTACAAACGACAGGGAGGTTAGCGGTAATGGCATATAAAGTTGTTTTCATGGGAACTCCCGATTTTGCGGTTCCAGTTCTTACAACATTAATAGATGTTCCTGATTTTGAGGTTGTCGGTGTTGTTACCCAACCCGACCGTCCCGCCGGACGCGGTAAAAAGATTCGTCAATCGCCGGTGAAGCAAGCTGCTATTAAATACGATTTACCAGTCTACCAACCCGAAAAATTACGAGGTAATGACGCCGTTAAAACGCTCAGCGCATGGGGCGCAGATGTTCATGTGGTTGCTGCCTATGGTCAGATTTTAAAACCGAATGTTTTAAGCATTCCACAATATGGCAGTATTAATGTTCATGCGTCACTGTTGCCCCGTTGGCGGGGTGCAGCCCCCATCCAAGCGGCTGTTCGGGCAGGAGATGCCGAAAGTGGCATCACGATCATGCAAATGAATGAGGGACTTGATACAGGCGACATGCTCCTGAAGGGAACGGTATCATTAGAGCCACACGAAACAGGTGGCAGCCTGCATGATAAGTTAATGGCGATGGGCGGCGATCTATTAGTCGAGGCGTTGCGAGGATATATTGACGGTCACATTACCCCCACACCACAAGACAATGACCAAGCAACTTATGCCCCGCAAATCGACAAAAAAGAGGGACGAATTGATTGGTCACAATCGGCTGGTGAAATTGATCGCTTAGTGCGTGCTTTTATGCCCTTCCCCGGAACGTATACATTTTGGGACAGTTCACGGTTAAAAATTATCGCTGGCGAAGCCATACAGGGTACACTCGACATCGGGAAAGTTGCCGAGCATCCACAGCATGACCTTGTTGTAGGCACTTGCGAGGGGCTCTATGCGCTCCACAGCGTGCAACCAGAGGGTAAAAAACCCATGTCTGTTAGCGACTTCCTCAATGGCAATGCGGACATCATCGGGGCTGAGTTAGGTTAGAGATGGGGGCATATTTTCAACTCCTCAGACATCGCGCATCGTACCGCCTTTTATGGATAGCTCAGGTTATCAGCTTAACCGGCGATTGGTTTAACACCATCGCGATCATTATTTTAGTCAATCGCTATACCGATGGTTCTGCTTTGGCTATTAGTGGCTTATTTTTGGCGCGTACCCTACCAGTATTTTTTATCAGCCCTTTTGCTGGGTTAATTGCTGACCGCTTTAACCGAAAATGGATATTGGTCATGAGTAACGCCCTGCGTGTTATTGTCGTTTTAGGGTTCTTGCTGGTGGATAGTAGCGCCGATGTCATTTTAATTTATATGCTAACCATTCTTCAATTCGGGCTTTCCGCTTTTTTTGAACCGGCTTATGCGGCCATCTTGCCAAGTTTGGTTCAGAAAGATGAATTACTAACCGCCAATACATTAGGCAGTGTCACATGGTCGGTTATGTTGACGGTCGGTGCCGCTATCGGTGGGCTCGTCACAGAATTGCTTGGTATAGAAGCCGCCATTATTTTAGATGCCCTGACCTTTGCACTGGCTGCATGTGTTTTACTACTGGTTCAACCGGCCTTTACCCCAGCGCCAGAAGATACCTTTACCCCAAGCAACCCCATTGAGGACTTTGTTGGGGGCTGGAAACACGCTCGCGAGCATCAAGATATTGGATTATTAACCTTAGTCAAAGGTATTTCCCAAGTTGGATCAATTGATGTCATGATTGGCGTCTATGCAGCCAGTGTGATCGTTGTTGGCAATGAGGGTGCCACTACACTAGGCGTCCTGTTTGCAGCACATGGGTTGGGTGCCATCTTAGGGCCACTCTTGGGTGATTGGATTAGTGATGGTAGTGAGTCAGCTTTATTCAATTGGCTTACTTTTGGTTACATTGGCATCGCACTAGGATGGTTCATTTTCGGCATTGGTGGCACATTAGCGATTGTTGCTATAGGTATGGTGCTGAGGGGCATGGGTGGCTCCATTGCATGGACATACAGCACCGTCTTGCTGCAAATGAAAGTTCCCGATCGGCTGTTGGGGCGCGTTTTTGGCTTAGACTTCTCCATTTTTCAATTATTGCTTGCCCTCGCCACGCTTGGCGCCGGTGTTGCCATCGAATCGCTTAACATCGCCCCCCGCAATATGGTAATGTTGATCACAGCGGGCAGTGTTTTAGTAGTGATATGGTGGTGGACAGCCTTAAAACGCCTTAAAAACGCTACGGCGAATTAGCATATTGTGACTCAAGCTGTTGCCGAAAATCATCAATGACAGGCACAATGACCGTGTCATAAATTTCGTGCTGGGCAACCAAGCGCTCTTGTAGCGTCTCTTGACTAATTTCACCCTTATAATAACTCAAGTAGGTTTGAATGATCACCTGCATCACATTTCGTAAAATTTGATGGGGTTCAGCAACGCATTCTGGCGGGGTTAATTGCGTAATTTGCGAGCGCAGATCGCCTAGATCATTAACAACCGTCAATCCTTGATTCTCGGCAATGGTTGCATTTTGCTCAGACATCGTGCGGAATCGAGTGGCATTCGTACTTGTGACTTGGTACCATTCATCAAGCAATTCTGTTGTGCATCCCTCAACAAAATTGCCTAGCGGTGTAACATCTACTCTCACAACAGTATTTTGAGGTGGTGGCTCTGATTGAGTCTCGCCACACGCTGTGAGTAGTATCACACTCCCAAAAATGAGCCATAAACGAATTTGCATCACCATTCATCCTTTCTATTGGGATCGCGGGGCGCGGGGCGACTGCTTCGCAGTCAGGCGGTATGCCGCCTAGCGATTGAAAATCGCTGCCCCGCGCCCCCCCCGCTAGCATCGTTATTTATTCTAAGCGTTACCAAGCACAATCTCAAATTCAATCAAGACGATTGCCCATAAGAGAGACCGAACGTGCTATAATCCACCCGTTAACAAGATGAAAGCTAAACGACATGCGCGGCAAAATCATTACGTTAGATCTAGAAGCAACCGGACTCGATAAACAAACAAACGAAATTATCGAAGTTGGCATTGCACTGTGTGAAGACGATAAAATCTTAGACACGTATCAAAGCTTTGTCAAACCCACACAACCAATCCCAGATACAGTCGTGTTTCTGACTGGTATCACGGAAGATGATGTTCGCACAGCACCCACGATTGAGGAGCTTATACCTGACATCGCAGCTTTTGTCGGTGACTATCCAATTGTTGGCCATAATATTGAATTTGATGTTGGCTTATTACGCCGTTATAACATCGCCATAAACAATAGGATGATTGACACCTATGAACTAGCCTCTATTCTGTTAACCGATGCCCCTCGTTACACACTCAGCAGCATTATAGAAACATTAGACCTACAACTAGACAACGCCCACCGTGCCTTGGATGACGCCATCGCGAGTTGGCAAGTCTATCGCGCTTTATGGCAGCGTTTACAGACCGTACAGTTTTCAATTTTGCAAGAGATTCACAACCATGCTAAAGCAGTGGAGTGGCTTGGTAAACTCGCCATCGATGAGGCTTATCAGCTTCGGGTTGAACAAGGAGAAAGCGCACAAGGGTACCTGAACTTTAGTGATGGGATAAAACAAAACCCACAAAACGACATACAACCCCTTCCCGCCGCTGCATCAGATAGCACCCCCATAGATTTGCCAGCCCTCACCAACATCCTTGAATCTGATAGTGATTTTGCTAAGGCAATCGATCAATATGAATATCGAGAATCTCAAGCAGAAATGCTAAAAGCTGTTGGCAAAGCCTTTAACCAGCGCGAACACCTGATGATTGAAGCACCAACAGGGATCGGAAAATCAATTGCATACTTACTGCCAGCCATACAATGGGCAGTAAACAACAATCAACGGGTGTTAATTTCCACACGCACCCATGTGTTACAAGATCAATTAATTAAAAAAGATATTCCCTTATTACAAGCCAATAGCGGGCTCAACTTTTCAGCAACGACACTCAAAGGACGCCATAATTACTTATGCTTGCGTCAATTAGATAATTTAAGACGTAGAAGCCCGACCAGTGCTGAAGAATTGCGGGTACTCGCCAAAGTTTTAGTGTGGCTATCAGAAGGCGGCACAGGACATTTAGAAGAAATTAGCATTCGAGGGCTCACTGAACATGCCTTATGGACAGAACTTTCATCTGCACATGCATTCTGCACTCCAGAAACTTGCGGCACACAAGCCAATACACCGTGCCCCTTTTATTTAGCTCGAGAACGTGCTGAACGCGCCCATATTATTGTCGTTAACCACGCATTGCTACTCGCAGATGTGATTCATGATCAATCTCAGGTACTCCCACCCTATCAGCATCTTATTATTGATGAAGCACATCACCTTGAGCAAGCTGTTACCCAGAGTCTCCAAAATCGATTAACCAATCACAATTTAACACAACGCCTTAACGAGCTAGGGAACGCGCAACGCGGTATTATTGGCGATTTACGAAAACACCTAGACGGTAATGTACCCGATGACTTTTATCGGGGTATTCGCGACTATACTAATGATATTATCGCCGCTTTAGAAAGCGCCAACCAACTGAATAAACGGTTTTTCGCGATCCTACGTAAACGCTTACTAGAACTGACCAAAAGTACACATAACGGTTATCGTACCAATAGCCGCATTACCAACAAAATCCGCCAACATCCCAATTGGGAGCGCATTTCAAAGGCATGGCACCCACTCTCAGAACATCTTTTAGCCATCAGCGCCGCTTTAAATACTGTTGCAAAACAATGCCATAAATTACCCAATACCTACAAAGACAAACTAGATATTTATGATGCCCTCATCGGTCAGTTACGAGCTGCAAGCATCCAATTAGCAGATGTTCGCAATATGCTGGACGCTTTTATCAAGGAACCTGATGATAACTTAGTTTATTGGGTAACCACCGAAGTCAGTAGCGAACAAATTGTGATCAGCACTGCCCCATTACATGTGGGCTATCTCACTGAAAAACATCTATGGGATGCCAAAGATACGGTTATTCTTACCAGTGCAACACTCAAAACATCCAATAACTTTGATTATATCTCCGAACGGCTCAGCACTGAATATATGACAGCAACGAGTGTAGAATCGCCATTTAACTATAAAGATAATGCCTTAGTCTTTTTACCCATGAACATGCCCGACATACGGGAACGCGATGATTATCAACCCCAAGTTGAACGTACCATTATCGAACTGGCAACGGCTACCAATGGCCGTATGATGGTCTTATTTACCAGTTACACGCAGTTACGGGCGACAGTACAAAACGTTACTCCTCGCTTAGCATTAGGCAATATACAGGTTTTTGATCAGGGATCTGGGAGTGGTGAACAAGCCCTAATTGAGAACTTTAAAGCAGCGGATAAAGCTGTTCTTATGGTAACCGGTAGTTTTTGGGAAGGTGTTGACCTACCCGGTGATGATCTGTCCGTGATTGTCATGCCACGCTTACCATTTTCCGTACCATCGGATCCTGTTTTAGAAGCACGTGCAGAAACATATGGCGACGATAGTTTCTTGCACCATTTATTGCCAGACGCTATTTTGAACTTCCGCCAAGGGTTTGGGCGGTTGCTACGCCGTAAAACAGATCGTGGTGTTTTAGTTATTTTAGACCGGCGTGTAACCGCTAAACGTTATGGACATCACTTTTTAGAAAGTCTCCCCAATCCAACTTTTGAACGAGGAATGCTCCACATACTCAGCAAAACTGCTGCTGATTGGCTAGATATCGATATCAATCCATAAAAAAAGGGCAAATGCCCTTTTTTATTTATGAAATTAACATCAGCCTAACGAATGTTTAGTTTTCGACAACACTTTCAATACAGCTACCAAATAGCCCAAAGATACTTTCATCACCCAAGGTAACATTTGCACTGTAAGCTGTACCATCAATATCGCCAGTAACTAAATACGTACCATCTGATTGTTCAGTAAAGGTATTGAGTGTTACGCTCATTGAACCATCACTACCAAAACGATTATACAAGTCATCAGCATAACCAATCGCTTGCGAGTCAGGGCAAGCGATATTGCCAAAATCACCAGGATTGGTACCCGTAGCAATAACACCATAGTATGTTCCAATCGCCCCTTCATCAGATGAGAGTGCAACAAAACCCACCCCTAAACAGGCAACCACACACAGCACAACCCCAGCTACAACACACCCACACCCAATTAAAACTGCACGCATGTTTATTCTCCTTATGCATTTGAATTATTAAACCATGTAAGTATAAACTACTTTTTAAATTCTTGCTGAGTTAACTTATTGATCTAAAGCCTCAACAATAGTGCTGGCAACCACCTGATGCCCTGCCACAGTAAAGTGCCCATCACATGGAAAATACATCGTCTCTCCACTAGCGATTTGTGATTGCACATCTTCATTTAGGTTAATGTACCCCAAGGATTGTGCCTCAGCAAAATCTGCTACCCGTGTTTGCAACTCAGCATTCTCGCTCAAATCTAGCAATATCAAGTCTGCACCATCAGACTCTACCAGTACTTGCAATTGTTCTAAAACGGCAAACTGAAGCCGCAGGTCTAACGCCTCTATAGCATAATTATTTGCTTGCTGAGGTGCACTACTCATCACATCATATAATCCACGTTGAAAAAAACGCCATCGATTGTGTACTAGATACATCAACCGTGAATGCGACACCCCCCACGCATATGGTGAACTGATAATCCCCACAGTACCCCATTGGTCATTAGGCGGTTCCGTGATTAATTGTGGTTCGGGATCGGAACTTTCAACAATCGATTCAAAAATGTCGACATCTTGGGGTGGCATATACTCCAATTCATCAAATTCATTGATCATAAAAAAAGGACGCAAACGATAGGTTGTTTCAGAAATACTGCTTGCCTGTAAGCTCGTTGTAGGGTTCGCAGTACGTACCATTTGAATTTCAGATACTAACACGAAGACCCTATCTGGCTGATAAGATGCGACATAAGTTTCATAAAGTGGTACATATTGACCAATACTGAATCCAGAAACCCCAAAATTTAAGGTTTCAGTATTCACCAAGCGCTCGCCCACTAAATTACTAAACCGTTCTGCTTGGGGAACTTCGCGCGACATCACTAATGAATCGCCTAAAAATGCAAACCGTGTTTTGTCCGTCTCCAGAGAATGCTCAGCATCATAAAATCCTTCCGGATTAATAACCACTTGATTCCGAAAATCTACACATAATGGATCTAAACCCGCCCATTCATATTCAATATTAGGTGCTTGCCGCCAGCCAATATTGGCATCTGGGACAAACACCAATTGATAATAAATAGGGTTTAACCCAATGTATAGACGAACAGCAGCTTCAAGAATAATGAGCGTAAAACTAAAACTGATTCCAGACAAGATTAACTGTGGCAAACGATGCCGCACAGGTAATAACCCAATAGCCGCGATAATGCCTAGAAACCCAATCATTAGCCAACGCGTTAAGGCGATCTCGTCACTTAATTCAAGTGGAGCGTATACACGAATCGTATAGGTCGGCAAAAATAGCACAAGCCCAACTACAAACCATACCCAGATATATAACGAAACAGTATGCTGCCACCATAATAATGAAGATCCCCCCAATAGTCCCCATGCTATACCTAATACCAGCATGGACTGTTTCAATCCATCATCGGGTGTGGTGGCAGTTATCAACAAGATGGATGTCAGGAAAGCACAAGTAACAGCTATCAGCAATCCCACGCGATATGAATATATCGAATTCATATTGTTGGCAACCCAACATGATTCTCAAACCACATGCTGATTATCCTCGTCCGCCCAAAATCAAAAATAATTCCCCAACCCCTAACAAGACAACTGCCGCCATCAATGACATCATGCTCAACTGTACATACTGATATTTGCGGGCTAAAACCGACGCTTTACCATGAACTTGTTGCAAAATCTCGCGGCTAATATCATGACGAGACAGGTTTAAAAAGGTATCAGCATACTCTTCTGCACTAAATGCTAAAATATCAGGAACAAAATATAGATTACGTTGCTGCCCGCGCTTTAACCGCGGGAAAGAAGCGCTCAATGCAAGTCCAACCGATGCAATCAGCAAACACAATGCAAGGATATAGCATATCGTTGCAGCGAGAGTGGTGGCATCTCCGGATAGCGATAAATATTCACCCTCTTCTAATCCACCAAAGCTCACAACTATAACACTTAAAATGGCGCTGGTGCTTAACACCAATTGTGACTTTTGGTCGCTACGTGTGATCTGAAATTCCAGATCACGATATAAAGCAAGTATCGAAGATTCCCAGTCATATTGTATATCTTTATTTTGTAGCCACGGCTCAAGCTGTTCTACTAGTTGCTCTGGTTGTAGATCCATCATTAGCCTCCAACATAATACAAAGCAACATCCCCTGCCGCACACACCGCAGGGTAACGCAGGCTAAATTTTTCTAAACCATCACGGTAATCAGCATAGCGATTATATTCAGCTTCACCCACCATCACATAATCGATTCCATACCGTTCAATAACAGAATCGACGACAGCCCAATCTTCTGTTTGGTACAGAGTATCTGTTTGAATTTCACGACTATCCACAATCTGTCCATTCGCGTTACGCACAACTTCTGTAACCGTATCATAGGTTGGCCCCCGCCATTGCCCTTGATGATTGATCCAACCCAATAGATTTGGATAGCCTGTTAACGTTGCAACACGACCAAACCGCGCATTATATCCACCGTTATACGGGGCTTCAGCTACTATAGGACTATCAATCGTATCTGAATCTAACAAACATTGGATAACTTCATATTCTGCAGCAGAAACAGCTGATGGCCGCCCATCTAAACTGAGTTCATAAGCTGCTAAACAAGTATCTTGGTCACCTGTATCGTTAAGACATTGTTCATAGGTTTGGAATCGAGCAATCACATTGGATTCTTGCAATCCCCGCGAACGCGCAGCATACATGGGGTAAACAGCAACCAGCAAGATCACAATACCAACCACAACAGTATAACTAGCCTGACCTAATACCCAAAGCGGGTTTGACTTGATAATTGATGTAAAGGATTCAGAAGCTTGTGGACGCAACCGATAGATTTCATAAGTGCCATATCCAGCCGCTACACTTAGGAAAATCCACCCCTGATAATAAAGCTTAAATACGGTGTTGATCCGCACACGGAAGTTATCCACTAAATAGACAAAATCTGGTGCAAGGATCAACACCAACCCCGCCGCCAGTGTCAAAAGGGCAAAAGCCGTTGCGGGGTGATACAAGGCCGAAGGTTTCGCGTGGTCTGGCTCAGACGTATTTGGCTTACCAAACAATCGAAAAGCGATGGCAACAATCACAAAAAGGATCAAGCCTTGGCTGATATAAGATTCCGCCCGTCGAGCCATAAAATCACCCCAAAAACCATCTGTAGCGGGTAATACACCGCCCAATGTGATTCTCTGCGCTGTACAGGCAGCCCCCCCCAAGCGTTCAATTGCATTCGGATCACGCTCAAGCAATTCATCAGGCGAGGCTTGCCACCCACAAATGGTGTTATATACCCCTACCCCAAACATCGGGAATAGCCCTACTAGGATAACCGCCAGTAACACAAATGTGACCAGAAAACGTCCCCAAGCGATGCGATCACGCCCTTGCCACAAACTTATCCCTACAAATGGCAAAATAATGATGGCAAATGCACCAAATTGTAAAAACAACTGTTGGGGAGCCGTGTTCCAAATCAAATTAAGGTAAAAACCACCAGCTTGACTAGTAAAGCTCAACAGCCATGGCAGATATAACATCACAAATAATGCGACAACCAAGGTTCCAAAACCAACAATTCCCAGAACATCCCGATCAGTTAGACGTCCATTTTGATTATTGAGTAAACGGCGCAACGCTTCCGCACCAATTAAAAATGGCAAGTAAATCGCATCCCATGAATTCATGAACACCATGCCACCAACGAATATCGCCATTAACAGCAGTTGCCACCACTCAGGGAATTTGCCACCAAGGGCTAGCCCCGCTGCTACGGTGAGCGCTAAAAGGGCAAAAGGTAGCGCTAAAACATGTGGATGAATATCCCCTAAAATAAAGCTAAAATGCGGAAACTCAGCAATCGGTTGTACCCCAATGGGGTCATCATTCAAAAAGCGATCATTGATCACGCGGCTGTAACGGAACCACCACCAGAAGTTCCAATCTTCATAGGCACGTTCATTATCAACGGTATCAGGTAAACCATTTCGATCACTGTCCGTAACAGATGTATATCCACCGATGCTATAAGCTTCTTCACTGAGCGGGTCGCCTGTGGCGAGTTCCTGCCAGGCACCACCTTCAGCACGAACCGCTAACCGACCTCGTTCGGGAACATCCCAAAAATCAAAATAAGCTGCATCACCATCAATATTGCCACGCCCATTCCAAGGAAGTTCTAAGAGACTTGCGCCTAGATTCCCTGCAAAAATTAATAAAAATAAAGCCAGCAAGCCGCTCCGCAACCCTGCTGCAACACTCCCCCCACGATAACGCACCAGATCATAGACTAAGCCTAATATACCGATTCCTGTTAAAGCAAAAATTTGAGCCAACATGAGACTAAAGGCAATACCTGTATTGACCCCACTCAACTCGGCTAACATAGCGGTGATAACATAACCAAAATAATAATAACTGATGGAATATCCAGCTAGCCAACCATCATTCGGTGGAAAAATCGCACTCTCACGAATGCTATTGATAAACATCATTTCCATCGGTTTTTCGGTACTTGCCACTTCTGGGTTATGAATCCGAAAAATTGACCATGACACAAATAATCCAATATAAAAGACTTCAACCATTAAGATCATCCATTGATGATCTTTGAACCATGCTCCCAAGGGGTGTTCACCTGAACGACGTTGCCAAATATAAGCGCCAAAAATCAGGATAATCAACCATGAAAATACCATTGCGCCGACAGTGTTTGCCCATAACCCCAGTGATGCAACATACCAAAATAACCAGCCGGTTAGCATTAAACCAGCGATACGAGCAAGCGCATAACCACGACTAGGTAAGGATGGCAATAAATGAAATAATAATGGAAATGCTACAACACCGGCTAAGGTTGTTAGCCCCCACCACAAGACAATTGCACTACCTTCACGGTTGAACCAATCGAAGATTAAATCTGGTTCTGTCTCATTAAGGAATATCCCAAATCCGAACAATAATACCCCACATAAAATCAAAATTTGGATGCGTGCCACGCAATAACTCCTTCGTTCAATCCGTGTCTATTGTTTTCCATCATATAGTGTGTGGTGCAAGGCGACATTGTATCATTTTTTTTCGCGTTCTATCAGTCCATTAGCTATAATAAAAATATGTCTGATAAAAATGCCACACCCGAAACAGTTGAATACCTTCGCCGTCGTATTCAAGAACTAGAGCTTGAACTCGAAAAATACCGTGATCGGACACCAACTGAAAGCTCTACACATACAAGCCTCATGCGGCACAGTATGTTGTATATTTTGACAACAGATAAAGATGGTTACATTAAAACCATCAGCAATGCTTTTTTAAATGTTTTTCAAAATCATACCCATGACAGTTTAATCGGGCACTACCTTTTTTCACTTCTACCTTTTTCTACACCAGAACTGCACAAAAAACTCATTGCACTATTAAATAGCAATGAGCGTTATGATTTTGAATACGCTTATAGTACCAATACCCAAGAACTAATGACCTTAAAATTTCAGGCGCGGGCACTCAGCCAAAAGAAAAATATTATTGGTATTATCATCGTTGCAGAGGATATTACAGAACAACGCAAAACTGAAAAAACACTCCTCCAAAAACAAGCCGAATACGAAACAACCTTTCAAGAATTACCTAGCGCTGTCATTATTACCAATATTAATCGAGTTATTCATTATGCAAACCCTGCCGCTTTTAAACTTTTTGGGTATGCTCCCCATGAAATAATCGACCAGACAACCCAACATTTATACGCTAAACAAGAAGACTATGAACGCTTTGCTGAATTACATCAACAAGTTAAAGTAGACAATGTAGCAACACATGGTGAAATAATTTTTCGGCATCAGGATGGGACACATATTATCTGTGAATCAATTGATGCGCCTGTTCGGGATATAGAGGGAAACTTAATTGGCTTTATTGGTATCTATACAGATGTCACCGAAAATAGACGTTTAGCAACAGCATTACGCACGAACCGCGAACGATTGAATGATACCCTCAACAATTTAAATGACATTGTTTGGTCAGCTGACATCAACACCCTTCAGTTGTTATATATTAACCAAGCACCACGCTACATTCATGGGCGAGACGAAACAAAATACAAAGATATTACTAAAGACTCCGTATCCGTTATTGTTCACCCAGATGATTTGGATGATGCTTGGCGTGCCATTCAATATGCAATCGATCTAGGTGTCTATCGACATGAATATCGTATTATCCATGCCGACGGTAACATTCGATGGCTCCTAGAGCGAATGCGGATTATTTATGATGATGCGGGCAGGGCTATTCGGCTTGATGGGGTTTCAACAGACATTACCAGTCGTAAGATTGCCGAGTTGAAACTTCGTGAGAGCCACAACCAATTAGCAGCTTCTCGTGATGCTTTGCAACGGCTCATTCGCCAATTACCGGTGGGCATCCAAGTATTTGATACTAATGGCATATGCATCGATGTTAATCAAAAACACTTAGATATTTTTGGGGTAACGGATGCCAAGGAGTTGGTTGGAAAATACAATATTCTAGATGATCGACTGGCGCACCAAGTTGGCACCCAACAAGCAGCTAGCCAAGCTTTAAAGGGAGAATCCATCCACTTAGGTGATCTTGAATTTGATTTTACACTTGGCACAAATCTATTCGCACAAAAATCATTAGGGCAACGTATCATCAATGTTACGTTTATTCCAATCTTTGACAACGAAAAAACAGTCAGTGCAGTTGTTGGTCTTAATCAAGATGTCACAGAACAACGCACCGCTAGCCAACAACAACTAGACTATGCCATTCAAGCTGAACGGCTTGAAATCCTTGAAGATCTCATCAATGACATCTCACACGATCTCAAAACACCGATCACAATTATTGGAACTAGCCTGTATTTATTGCGTAAAAGTATTCAAGAGCCTAGCAATAAGTATATTTTGAAAATTGAGGAGCAGATGTCGCGGTTAACAAAGGTGATTCAAGAAATGTTAACCATGTCTCGGTTAAGTGCTATCAAGAAGTTGGATATTGAACGCATCATATTATTCCCATTTTGCGTGGAACCTTTGATCATCGTCGTGCTTATATTGCCAAACATGAGCAAGAATTTATTACGATTGTGCCCGAAGAAATTGTGTATGTTGATGCACAGATAGACGAATTAGTCAAAGTATTTGAACATCTTTTAGATAACGCCCTACACTATACGCCTACAGGGGGACGTATAGTGGTGCAAGTTGCAGTGGTAGCCCCCTACCTTACTATTACATATCGTGATACAGGCATAGGGATTGAGAAAAAAGACTTACCCCATATCTTTGACCGATTTTATCGAGCAGACAAGGCACGCGCCACAGATACAGGGGGTACAGGATTAGGACTCGCCATTGTAAAAAAGATTATTGAACTTCATCATGGCGAAATAGAAGTCATCAGTGAGTTCCACAAGGGCTCTACATTCAAAGTTCGATTACCCCTAACGCACGATATACTCTAAACCTGTGAGTGTTTCAAAGAGGCGCGATAAATTATCAAACGCATTATAGGCGTTGTTCAAGCGGCTTAAACCAGCCAAATATAACGTTTGGTTAATTGTCCCGCCTCCGCTAACCTCACATAATAAAGCAAAGCCTTCAATAGCAGCGGCGGTTTCTTGTTGAACATAACGCAATTCTTGCTCAAGTTGCGCAAGCTCAGGAATAGCAGCTAATTGTGCGGCAGTAAAAACGGGTTCACCTGGTTGAGCGGGAATCTGTTCGCAATTAGCGCCTAAGAATCCTTGTAATCGAAACCAACGCGCGCCAATATACCGCATTGGGCGTTGAATCTTAATCATTTCAACTTGAGCACCACGCATATATGCATCCTCAACATTATAATCACCGCCGCCAATGTCCAGTAAGCCACCATTCACAGGCAGGCTCTCAATAGTACCTTCGACTTCTGTTAAAACATCAACAGGAACCCAGCCAACAATTTGACCATCGATATTGATTTGTACCCATTGCGAGTCACTACTACGCCCCGCTGCAATAACGTTCCGCCCGCGTGCAACATACTCGTAATAGGCAGCATTCACACCAGGGCCACTATAAACTAAAGAATTATCTAATAATCCAACCATAACTTCTGATGGCACATCATCCGTTTGGGCAACCACACCAGTAGCACCACCCATCATCATCATAACCAAAAGAACGAGGCTAACAACTTTCCAATTCATATACTCATGGTTCCCTTTTTGTCTTAGTTCTATAAAGCCTATTATGTCGATTCAGGAGCAGAAGTGCAACTAAACCATAAATACAGTGCTACAATCATCATGATAGATGCATTCAAATTTACCCCAATAAACACAATTTCAGCGGGTAGTTCGCGATTTGTTGACAGGATAAGTGTCACTAAAGAAATCAAGCTACCAACAGCACCTACAGTACTAAGCCATATAGGTAATGTGTTCGCACTCCATCCTGCCCAAGAAACACCTAAAATCAACATGGCAACAAACAGGTTATAAACTTGTAATGCTAAAATCCACACCCTAACCCCAACTAATTGCTCTTCTGGCGTTTCTACAAAAATCAACAAATACAACATCGCGATTACGGTGAGTAGAATCGTCATCAACAGCGCGTTGGTACATGTCATCAATACATACCGCCAAATAATTTGGGTTGGCAAAACAAAAATATCCACAAAAGCATAGGCCAACGCCGCACCGACAATAAAAGGTAATGTGTAGAAGACATGAATCGCTAAGACTGTGCGAGGTGTTTCACTTGGGTCAGGTCGAACTAAAACATCAACCACGCTTTCGGTATTAAAGAACTCAAGGTTGAATCCAAAAACAGCCACTAACCCCACAAAAATTAATGCTCCTAGGCTGCCTGTCAAAAAGCCAAATAAAGCCACTTTCCGTTTTTGCTCACAGGTTGGCATGTTGTTTATCCTATATATTTGATACAACCATTGTTTGAGTATCGTTGGCTCCAACCTGCCATGCAAAAATAGCGATTGCGACGATACGAATAGTACCAACAACAAACCCTAAAATTGTCAGGCTATTGGGTGGGTTTGGCATGAGTGTAAGTAGCTCGGCAACTGTCAATAACAATTCAAATACCATGATTAAACCCGCTATTTTTTTCGGAAGTATAGCAAATCGCCATCCAATGAAAGCAATCATGAAAGAGACTATATTCAGAAAAAGATTATGAAACCATCGCACTGAAAAAAACAATTTTAGCATATCCGCTCGCTCAACAGGATCATCCGCCATCAATTGACTATAGTGCAAGGTGACGCCTAAAAAAATCACCATCACAAGCTGAGCGAGAATCATGACTCTTAACCATTCGTGAAGAGCATATAGATGTTTAGGGACGACTAACTGTCGCCACAGATTAAGAAATGCGGTACTGAGAATCGTTGGGAATGGCAAAACAAAAAATAAGGCAATCGCCACCCCAATATACTGTTCGTCGGTATTAAGTGTAAATGCAGCAGGAGATATACCCTCACGTGCTGCAACAAAATAGTCACCCGTTAAGCCTATCAAAGGCATCATCAAAAAACCGATGGCTGTAAAGATACCAAAAATAAAGCCAAGCCACGCTAAACCACGCCATTGTGATCCATTAATCATCTCGTTTTGATCCAATTCTGATACAAATTCGATCCTATTCTAACCAATTTACCTGTAAAATATTGCGGTGCAAGCCAAACAATCCCACAGAGAAGGATTTAACATGTATACCATTGTGCCCTATGATCATAAATATATCGACAATGTCGCACGGCTCTATGAACAAGTCTATTCAGTAAAACCGTGGGAAAATGCCACCGCGCTAGAAGTTAGCCGTAGTGTGATTATCGAACACACCTTACGTGATACCTATTTGGGATTGATTGCCCTTGATGAACAAGACGACGTGGTAGGGTTTGTATGGGGATATGACACCCCTAAAAACGCCAATATTATCCGTATCGTCACCAAACGAATGGGAGCAGAATGGGTTGAAGATACATTTCTTGTAGAAGCCTTCGGCGTTCACTTTGAACACGCCAACACAGAACTCACGGCAACCCTGCAACAAGCCTTGATCCAAACTGTACAAGCCCAAGACTTTGCCCGTTTACGGATTCGGATTGATACACCGCGTATGGATAACCTGCCCAGCATCTTACAAGATAAAGGTTGGCAAGAGCTTGGCGCACTCGCCCATGTCAAATGGATGGGCTATAACATCTAACGATTAAGACCAATTCCCCCGAATGGCAGCACAATACCGCCTATCGGTATACAATGAGTGGTGAATCATCTTGTAACTAAAGGATTCCCCATGTTGAACCGATTAAGCTTATCCTTTTTGTGTATTGTGCTTGCTCTTCCCATCACGCTCTATGCCCAAAGTGACTCAACACAATTAGATACGATCTACTCTCTCTCAAGACGCTATAGTGTCGATGTGCCTAACGGATGGTATGCCTCCAACAGACCTGAATTTCAACAAATCCAAGGACTATTCATTGGTGAAAGCATCACTCTTGCCAGTAATGAAACACTTCTTGACACACTACCACAAGATGCCTCATTTGATACATTAGAAAATGTTCAAGTTGAGGGGGTGGTCATGCTAGCAACAACATTCCCCGCTGGAATCGTTGAGATTCTTGGACTCGATCCAGAGGCAATAACCCTCGATATGGCGAATACGCTTGGCATTGATGTTAACCCTATTGAACCTATCACGATTCAAAACAATTCTGGCTTTTTGGTTAAAGGGATAGTTGGAGATTATCAAACACAACTATTAACGCTACTCAATGACAATAACCACTTGCTCATTAGCATGTTTTTTCATCATAGTGATTTTAATAACGATGTCACAGCCATTCAGAATAGCATCTGCCTACAAAGCTTTGAGGATGAAACATTAACCAATGTTGATAAGGTGCCTGTTATCATTGATATGATACCTAATGCCTTACAGGTCAGCATTCCCAATGGATGGTGGATTTTACAGGCTGGCCAAGAAACGCCGATCCTAATGCCAACTTTTGATATTGAATTGCTACAAGCTATTTCAGGGGAAGCAGATCTAGGGAATGCACAAAGTATCTTCATGATGGGTATGCTGCTCGAAGATGACCTTGACAATAACATGATGGAGCTTTTATATACGGAAGATGGGAACATAAACGAGGAGTTCCTCGAACTATTAGCGCCTCTTTTGACACTTATAGAAGACGACGGCATGTCGGTTAGTGAAGCCGATAGCTGGCAAAACCCCCAAGGGTTAGAAGGGTTATCCTTAACGTTCATGATGGACTCCCTTAATACTGTCAGTATGGAAATGATAATGATTATCTCACCTGATGGTGTTTACATGGTGGCTGCTATTATCCCTAATAGAGTAGCTGATCAATTTGCGGATACCTTAGCGGTTTCGTTCGAGTCTTTAACGCTTATTACCGATGACAATTAATCAATAGGGCAACTCAAACTCAGCATTGCACCACAAAAAACAAAATCATATACAATACACATGATGCACACAGCTAGGCTAAAAGGAAGTTGACTCAATGAAACGTTTTAGCATCTTCATTTTAATAATTATGATGGTAGCCCCCAACCTACCGATTTATGCCCAAACAGCATTTGACGGATCAATTTTTTCGCTCTCAGGTCGGTATAGCGTACCAATTCCGAAAGGATGGTATGCCACCACCGTCCCACAATTTTTTGAGGTACAAGGCTTTTTGCCTGGCGAAAGCATCACAATGGCAGATAGCCAAGAAACCCTTGATAGCTTAGATACAGATGTACTATTAGAAGAATATAATGGTGCTGAAGTCGATGGTGCAGTGATGCTAAGTATCGTTTTTCCTGCCGAAGTTATTGCCAATTTTAACCTTGATAATGAGGAATATGGCACCATTGTCGCAGGCACACTAGGGTTTAACGCCGCCGACCGCAACGCCATCACGCTGAATGGTGTCGATGGGTTCTGGATGGAGCGAACTTATGGCGACTATCAAACATGGTTTTTGGTACTCCTTGATGAAAATGGACATGCTTTCTTGACGGCTGCCTTTAACCACATCGACTACGGTGAACAAGTCGAAGCGATGTTGATGGGTATTAAATACCGTACTTTCAGCCGTGATGACTTGGCAAGCCCTAATAATTTACCAATTTCTATTGACATAGTCCCCGAAATTGCTCGGGTTAACATTCCTAATGGCTGGTGGATTGTCATCTTGGATGATGGTGGGCTGATTGCAACCCCCATTTTTGATTTTGAATTTATGGTTGGGCTTGAATCTGGAGACTTTAGCGACCCGCAGAGCATCTTCCTGATGGGAATGCCACTAGATTTACCACTACTGGAAGCCAATCTATACACTAGTAATGGACAAGTGAATCAAGATACCATTGATGAACTGATCCCTCAGCTAAACTTTTTTTCTGATAGCAGCATGCGGGTGTTGAATGCACGCCCATGGGAAAATCCCAACGGTATACAAGGTATTTCACTTGAAACAATTTTGCCTCAATATGAAGGCATCAGCATGGATTTTATCATTTTACCCACGCCCCGTGGGGCTTATGTTGTGGCAGCTATTATCCCTGAAGTTGTACGCGATACCTTTAGCGCCAGCATCAATGAGGCTTTTAACTCAATCAGCATAATCGTTACCGAATAACCTGACAAAGCTGGGGAGTGTGATACTCCCCTACCACCTATAATTCTGTCGTTTGTATCCATAATCCGACATCTACGACATCTAGCAGCGTTATTAACTGGTACAACAACACCACAACCAAATACCCTGCCAATATCTGGTCACGACGGGGGTTGATATTTTCGTTTCGCACCGCATAGAGATAAATCGGCCACAACAATAAGGGATAGAAGCGCGTCAAGTAGCGCGTGTGCATAAAGGCGACTAACGTAATCGGAATAATCCCTATAAAAAACAAGGCTGTAATAATCAGCAAATCTCGACTTTGTAACATATATAACGTATACATCCATGCTGGGATCAGCAACCATACACCCGATGCAAAAATATTGTAGATACTATTGCCAACCGAAAGCCATAGAAAATCATAATAGGTTTTGGGGTTCGCACGAATTGCGCTGAAAGTATCGGGATGTTCACCCCACACAGGCGGCACATAGCGGAACGTTTCTGCCCATGGGTCTGGGGTGGGTTCCAATATCTGATGCTCTGCAACTGCTACAGCATGATGTTGATGCAATGATAATAAAGAACGATTCCCGTCATATTCTTCGGTTTGGATGGATGGAATCCACAAAGTTAAAAACCCGATAACAAACATGCCCCCATAGATAAGCCGTAAGCGCCAAGTGCCATATTGCCGATAGACCATATAAGCCGCCACCAATGCCGCCGGCAAAAATAAATCCGGTTTACTGAATCCGAATAGTAGTAAAAAAAATGCAGTCAATGCGAATGAAAATTGACGGTCATAACTCCATAAAGCCAATAGCATAAAACCACCAGCTAACACTTCTGTAGACAACCACCCAAATGGGAAGCGGGTCGTTAACATCAACAATAAACACAATACAGCGATTAGCGGCTTCTTCGGCTGTTCCGACTGCGTAAATAGTAGCGTCCCCCCGATGATATATAACATCATGGCGCCAATTTTGATGTTCGTATCCGCTGTAATTGGATCAGGATCAGCCAAACGATTATAAATCCCTGAAATCAAAAAAGCCGATACACCATAATTCATGGGTGGGAATTGCTCCCAATCAAAAACACGTGTCACAAACAACCGTTGATCAAACTGTGGATCGCGGGGATTATCCTGAAAGCTTGCCGCAAATATAACCATTAAAATAACAGCCAGCAGCAGACCACCAATTTTAAAACGATACGCCATAAGTAGAGTTTGCATCAATGAGTGATTCCTATTGATTGGGCTACACGGGGCGCGATTATAGCCCAATTTCAGATTTCCGATAAGGACACACCCAAAAATCATATGACACTGTATAATCGCTCACGGTTTGGAGAAAATGAGAGATTACTAAATGAATAAACAATTACAGAAACAACTCATAGCCGAGTTTGTCGGTACGTATATGTTAGTGTTGATCGGCGCAGGCGCAGTTATCCAAAGTCCTGCTAGTGTTGGGATGTTGATTCCTGCTTTTTCACATGGGTTAATTGTGATCGCGATTATCACCACCTTCGGGCATATTTCTGGCGCACATGTCAATCCTGCCGTATCCATCGGGATGCTTGTTGGCGGTAAACTGAACCTATATCAATTTGGATGGTATGTTGGCGTACAAGTTCTCGGCGGTGTTGCAGCAGCAGCAACCTTATGGGGAATGCTCCCCGATGATGCGAACCTGCTCGCTGGGCAAACCGTTCCGGCCAATGGGGTTAACGAGTTAGGAATAGTTGTGTTTGAAGGACTCTTAACCTTTTTTTTGGTCAGCGCGATTTATCAATCTGGTGGATATACTCGCTGGGGTAATCTTACCCCTCTACTGGTCGGCCTCACTTTAGCAGGACTTATTTTATTTGGTGGCCCCTTAACCGGCGCATCACTGAATCCGGCGCGGACGATAGGCCCCGCCTTGATCAATGACGCTACACAACCGATTGGGGAAGTCATTATCTATATTGTGGCAACATTACTTGGAGGAACCATTGCGGGTATTCTTCATTCAGATATGTTTGCACCAGAAGAATCTACAGAAACCACATCAAAAAAAGCACATAAGAAAAAAAATAATCGTTGATGATACATATTAAGGGTGGGGGGCGGACGAAGGTCGCCCCCATTTAGGCGAGGTCAGCGGAGGGCGCAACGGGTATCCGTTGCGGTGACGCTGGGCGAGCCCCCGCTTTTACGTTGACAGGCTTTGCAAAGCGCGGCACAATGCCATTTATGAAAACACAAATTCAATCCTACACCAGCAACCTCATAGCGATAGCCATTCTCGCACTTGCAGTCGTCTTATGGTTTCATCCTTTTTTCATCAGCGGCGAGATGCTCATTCCACCGAATGCCAACAGCACTTATCCGTGGGTTGCTACAGATGCGGCTCTTGATGCGCATCCACAAGGTAGTTGGGACACCACCCGCGAAAATTATATTACATGGGCACTCCACAAAGACTATATTACCAATGGTCACGCCCCCTACTGGCAACCCTATTTTTTGAGTGGTAACCCCCTCCTCGCGAATCAATTTGCAATCCCCTACTCACCATTCAAATTGCTTAACTATGTGATGGATGCCCCTTTAGCGTGGTCATGGGCACAAATCTTAAAATCATTTATGGCGGGGCTATTCTGCTTTGGCACGATCCGCTTATTAGGTCGCAGCGCGGTTGCATCCCTGATCGGAGCCTTAGCATGGATGCTCTCATGGCCACTTGCCCACCAAACCCAAACCACCTACAACGAAGGGGTTGCCCTGATCAGCGTGATCACATTCTTTTTGATATTGTGTTTTCAAGCGCAATCCGCTAATCCTCAAATCCGTATCCACCGTCTCAAATGGGTATGGGGAGGGTTCGCTGCCCTTGCTGCGGGGTCGCAACTTTTGAGCGGTAACATTCAAATGTCCATTTATGGATTTGCGCTTGTATTTGCGCTCGCGTTTTGGTGGTCAGTCGCCAACACACAAGGCTCCTTATTAAAACGCCTCACCCCATTGCTAACTATTATTGTAATTTATGCTGTTGGCACATTGATCAGTGCCATTCAATTATGGTCATCATATGAACTACTTGGCTATAGCATTCGGGGTGTTTCACAAACGCACACCAACAAAGGTATCGAACCCTACACGCTATTATCAATGCTCAATCCTTGGCTCTATTTCTGGCAAAATTTTGAATTTTCGCAACTACGCGATACCTATTGGCTTAACTATCGCTGGAATCCCTACATGGGACTCTTACCAGCATTTGCCGTTGTGGTGGCACTCCGCTTTGCAAAAGATCGTCTTGCCCGTGCCATGCTTGTATTTGTGTTGATTATCTGGGCGGTGTTACATCTGGTCTACTTTCGCCCTATTTTCAATATTGTCTCTCAACTGCCCGCCTATGATGCGCTTGAGCAAACCCGCTTATTGATTGTTATCATGTTTCCAATGGCGATCCTATCTGCTTATGGCATTGATTGGCTATTGGAACACGGGCAAACCGAATGGAAAAAGCTCCGCCCGTTTGTAATTCTCTTTGGGTTTTTGTTGCCTGTGATGGTTGGGTTATTGCTTGCGGTGATGCAACGCTTTAGCACCGATCTAAGCCTTGCTGAAGCTTTACCAGACACCTATGACAACCAACGCACTTTAATCGGAACGCAAGTTCTCGCAGATTACTACCACCTCGCCAATCCACTATTTATCGTCTCGCTAGTATCTGTAGGGTTGTTAAGTATGCTGTTATGGTTATACGGTACACAGCAAGTTGGCAAACGGGGCTTTACCATTGCGATTGTGACCATTACCTTTTTTGAGATGATCACCTTCGCCCAAGTCAATGTCGCCAGCACACCCCGTGATCTGGTGTATCCATCAACGCCTGCCATTGAATGGTTGCAAACACAAGCTGAAACAGATGAATTTCGGATTCATACCGTTCCCAATACACTCATTGAAGGGCGCGATGAAGGTGACTACAGTCAATACCGTGATGATCACAGTTGGTTTATTGCGGGCTTAACCCATATATTGACCCCTAACACCCCTGCCCTATTCGGACTTCAAGATATACGTGGCTATGAGTCCGTATTAACCCTCAATTACAGTCGGTATCTGGCTGAAATGGATGGCAGAGAAACCATTTTTTCCGCATTGGTAACCCCTGAAATCTATCAGCATCCCATGCTGGATGCACTCAATATGCGATATGTTCTATCAATAGAGCCTATTGATGATGAAGGCTTAACCGAAGTCTATAATGACGAAATTTTGATCTATGAAAATGAAAATGCCTTGCCACGAGTTATGCTTTATGATGGATATACGGTTCTCGATAGTGACGAAGACGTACTAGACGCACTCACTGCCCCTGATTATGATCCACAAACCATGATCTATTTCAGTGGTCAACCACCCTTCCCACCACCTGCCCCTGCTGACCTCAGTGATGCAAATGTTGATATTAGCCAATATGATCCCAATGAAGTGATCATCCAAGTTGAAACACCCGCTGATGCGATTTTAGTTTTAGCTGACGAATATTATGCAGGATGGGAAGCCCTGCTGAATGGTGAAGAAATCCCGATTGCACGAGTAAACACCCTCTTACGCGCAGTGGAAATTACCGAAGGTGAACATGAATTGATATTTCGTTACAATCCGCCAAGTTTGCAAATCACCAGTTGGATTTCACTTGGATCTACCGGTTTAACTATCTTGATTATGATGGTAACAATGGGACGCGTCATTTTGATGCGTCGCAAAGACCCAACACTAGAACTTGATCATTCAACATCCCAATAGCGAGATCGCCACTCAGGTTCTAACATCCCCATGATATAGACATCATAATATTTGAGATCATGGTAGATATTTTCGCGGAGGGTTGCTTCTAACGTAAACCCAAGTTTTTGATAAACATGAACAGCCGGCTCATTATATGAATTCACCATCAATTGAATACGATTCAAGTTTAATTCACGGAATCCATATCCTAAGATGACTTTAATAGCATCCGTGCCATAGCCCTTACCCCGATTCGCAGGGTCAGCGATCCCAACCCCTAATTCAGCATGGCGCATACCAAAATCAACAAACTTGAGATCAATATCTCCAATTAAGGTCTGATCTGCTAGGGTTTCAATAGCAAATGGGAACGCTCTTTTATTTTTACGCATTCCCTCGATCCATTCCCAACTGGCGGGGCTATCAGGGTTCGGATAAGCAGGGCGTCCACTGGCTAATCGTAATATCTCAACCGTACTGTATGCGGGGTTTAAAACATTGTGATCGGCTTTAGTATACGAGCGCAACCGTACCAACTCGCCATCTAATAAGGGCTTATTCGATAACACCATATTATGCTTGCTCCCAATACCGTTTCCGCCACTCAGGTTCTAACATACTTAACACATGCACATCATAATATTTCAAATCTTGATACCGCGCCTCGCGCCATGTGGCTTCTAATACAAAGCCTAATTTTTCATAGGTTTGCAACGCATGACTGTTGTAGCCATTCACCACCAACTCAACACGATGCAAATTCAATTCGCGGAATCCATACCCTAACAAAACACGAATGGCATCACTACCATAGCCTTTACCACGATTGGCAATGTCTGTAATCGCAATGCCTAATTCAGCATGACGCATCGCAAAATCAACATTTTTGAAGTCGATATTCCCAATCAAGGTATTATCATCAAGGGTTTCGATAGCAAAATAAAATTGCTTTTTATTTTTGCGCCCCTCTTGAATCCATTCCCATACCTTTGGGCTATCGGGATTTGGATAAGCGGGGCGACCAGTCGCAGTTCGTAACAGTTCGACCGTGTTAAAACCATCCTTCAGCGCATTGTGATCCGCTTCTGTGTATGACCGCAACCGAACGAGGTTTCCCTCTAATAATGGTTTATCAGACAATCCCATTGTTTAGTATCCTCTTTTGATGAATGATAATTTTACTCAAAAAACTCTTCATAGAGTAAATCCCCCACACGTTGATGAAAAGCTGCGCTGGGATGTGCATCACGACTACTGACGGTTGAATCGTCGGGGTTCCATGCAGCCGCCTCATTGTAGAGTTTTAAAATATCAGTATACCCACGGGCTTCAAAAACACTGGCTACACCATCCAAATGCCCAACACTACTGACCGGATCACGCATATTGGGGAACAACATCACAATTAAGCGTGCATCACGCGCTTCAGCATAATCCATAATCGCATTGAGTTCTTCGCGCAAGTTATCAAAAATGACAAAATTCTGATAAGCCGCATCATTCCACTCCCAATAGCTACGGCCATCTGGGGCATTGACTGTGTAAATGATGGGCACCAGTTGCCAATACAAAAAATTAGCAAGATAAGATTCTTGATCGATCCATTTGGGTGGGGGTGGAAACTGCGGAATCCACTTATCATCAATTCTTAAAGCTGCATCATCAATGTCATTCATATAATACTGATAAATAATCACATCGGGCTCTTGTAAAGGATGTTCCAACGCCCACGCTAGTTCTCGTGGCGGGGTTCCCCCCGGACGCGCAACCGTTACAACTGCATAATCTTCCCCAAGCTGGTTCGCCAAAACATTGCTAAATCGTTGATTCACATCCGGTACGCCCCATCCCGCAGCAAATGAATCACCCAACACCATGACAGTCGTTTTATCGTCCCAATCCGCAGGTGTCCATTCGCGATCCCGAAAGCCTAAGCTATTGGTTTCCCAATAAAGGTCTTCCCAATTTTTATAACTTAAAGTGAATCCCCACCCTGAGTCTGCATAGGCATATCGAAAGAAAAACTCACCGATACCCAACAGCATGACAATTGAAAGATACGCCATCAAAAAACGCGGCGCAAAATATTGAAGGCGCTGCCAGCGGTTTTGCAGACTGGCGCCGATCAGAATGGCAGCAATGACACCTAAAATAAGAATGATGGTCAACATATCCATATCCTTAATCAACGGGGTTTCAATAATAACAGACAGGGAATTATATAAGAAAATTATCCTGAACAGATGAACTGTCAGACAACCATTGAGTAGCCATGTTTGGTCGATATTCGATATACCAGCGTTGATAATTCAAAGAAGAATTCCACTTGCAATAATTGACAAAGAATTAAATTTAATTTTAAATTAATTTAACTTAAATGAATTTTTAAGGGGTATATATGACATCACAAACACTTATTATCAATGTTAGCCAAGAGTCAATTAAACCATTGGCAAAGTTTCCATCAACAGCGCCATTGGAAGAGTTATTTGTCAAACAAATTGCAAAAGCGATATCACAATACGAAAAATCAGGGTGGCACATAGATCGTATCGACATTACCCAAGATGGGGCACAGATCAAGTTACATTTAGATCGCTAGCAAATATAAAAGCAAAAAACTGTAAATCAAATAAAATTAATAAAGCAAGGCACCGTGGTCAATAATGGTCAGATCAACGGGATGATCAGTATTCAATTCGCCATATTCTCCAAAAAGTTATTACCCAATCACAGAAAAATTTTAACGATCAGGCTTATGATCATTTCTTGTTCATCAAAAACGCCACGACTTTAGTAATGCCCGCAGTTGGATTGAGCTTGGAACACCCTATCACCAGAGTGCCCCAAGCATTCATACATGGCAAGCGGAGACTTAGAAAATACCGCCATCAGTCATTTTGCGGGCATCCAGTGCTTCTTTAGCTTCTTCTTCACTCAACAAGCCCATTTCAACCACAGTATCTAAGATGGGTTTACCCTCTTTAAGCGCAGTCTTTGCAACTTCTGCACCCTTCAGATAACCAATTTTCGCATTTAATGAGGTCACCAAAATTGGGTTTTTTGCTAACCAACCTGTTGCATTTTCGGGATTGGCTTCTAACCCAACAACACATTTATCAGTAAAAGCACCGACAGAGCCAATAATAACTTGCATCATCTCAAACAAGTTGTGGGCAATAATCGGCATCATCACGTTAAGCTCCAATTGCCCTGCTTGACCACACATGTTAACGGTCGCATCGTTACCCATAACATGATACATCGTCATATTCAACATTTCAGCTAACACAGGGTTTACCTTACCAGGCATAATCGAAGAGCCTGGTTGTACTGCTGGTAATTGGATTTCTGCTAAACCCGTGGTGGGGCCACTCGACAGCAAACGAAAGTCATTGGAAATACGAGTCAGATCTTGGGCAAGGGTTCGTAGTGCGCCAGAAAAGAACACCGCATCTTGCATAGATTGCATACTCTCAAACAAATTATCACTTTCGTGCAATTGAATATCCGTTAAACGGGTGAGCGTCACAACCATTTTTGCATGATATTCAGGATGTGCATTTAGACCTGTGCCAGTCGCAGTACCACCAATCCCTAAACGGCGTAGCCCTTCAGCTGCAAACGTGATTTTTTCAATATTGCGTTCAATAGCTTTCGCATAAGCGCCAAATTCTTGCCCTAAGCGGACTGGAACCGCATCTTGTAAATGGGTACGACCTGATTTAACAATATCATCCCATTCTGCTGCTTTATCTTCTAAAGCTTTCTGTAAGTTGCCTAACGTATCTAGTAATTCTTGTAGGCGCCACAAGCACCCCAAACGGATCGCTGTTGGAATCGTATCATTCGTAGATTGAGCATAGTTCACATCATTGTTTGGGTGAACAGGTTTTTTAGGATCATCAATCGCAAACCCCAAAATTTGATTGGCGCGATTGGAAATCACTTCATTGGTGTTCATGTTATGGCTTGTCCCAGCACCAGCTTGGAATGGATCTACCACAAACATGCTATCCCATTTGCCATTAATCACTTCATCGGCAGCTTGCATTACAGCATTCGCAACTTCTTCACCCGTTGCCCCTTCACGATCATTGATCAACCCAAGATCATGGTTAACCTCCATAGCGGCACGTTTGACCATAGCCATTGACCATACAAACGCCCTCCAAGGCTTCATACCAGAAACAGGAAAGTTATGAATCGCGCGTTGGGTCTGTGCCCCCCATAAGGCGTCTACAGGAACTTGTAATTCGCCAAGGGAATCTTTTTCAATACGATAGTCTGTCATTCAAATGTCCTCATGGTTTTCATCGTATGGTTAAGTCTAACCTCCCATTAGAGCAGCGGCAACAGCTATGTGTATTTTGGTATGGTGGTTTAGTGATAAGTGGCTAATTCAGGCGAGGTCAGCGGAGGGCACGACGCTATCGCGTCATGGTGACGCTGGACGAGCCCCCCGCAGGCATGTTTACATCTTACGGACAGTCAATCATTCTATTGGCCGCGTACCCAAAGCAAGGGTTGCGCAAAACGATAATTTGTTGCTTCATCATCAATGATTTCGCCACCAACAAAAACGGTGGTTTTTTCAGCCGTTTCGAGATCAATAATTACAGTGTCTAACCAATCTTGCCCTCGAATACCATCTTCTAAGATGTTGTATTCCATAATGGCTAATTCGGTTTGAACTGGCGAAGCAGCCGCCCAACGAGCAAAGTTACCACGCAAAATCCGTTGTGCTTCAGCACCTTCTTGGATGGGTAATAAGAATAATGAGTTATCATCACCATTAACCCCACCACCAACAAAAATAACAGCATCATTGTTCGCATTAAATGTAAAAACGGGTAGTTGATCTTCTTGTGAGCGATTATCGAAACCCACTAGTGGAGCACTAGGATCATCAAGACTCACAATTCGCAAACTTACACGTGCATCAAAATTAGGCGCATTTAAAACCGCCGCCAACCAACGACCATCGCGGGAAATCTGCCACGTTGCATTGTTACCTGTACCACTAAATGTGGGAACAACAATGTTATTTTCTATGATCGTCGTTTTTTCGCCACTGTCTAAATTGTAGCCATATAATGCAACTGTATTGTTGGTGATCCCATCAGGAAGCGTATAAAGCATCGTGACGCCATCATTAGCAAAAATCATATTGTTGGTTTCTGAGAATGGCGCAAATTGTGCACGGCTTTCTTCGCTAAAGAGTGCGGCAGGTTCACTACCATCTGCAGGAATGCGATATACAGTCATTTGATTTGCTTGTTGATTGTCACACCGTTCAACTAAACTGAGATATACATCGCCATTATTTTCAGCTAATTTTGCATTTAAAAAGCGGCAAATTTCATCATCTTGAACAAAGTAGGTTGCGATTTCACGTTCAGAGCCACTCGCTAGATCATATTGAATAATCGCAAGTTCGTCAGCTTCATTAAAGGTGTCGGTAAAGAAACGAGCATACGTCAACACATCCCCCGCGAGTGCAAAGGATGTTACTTCCCGATCGCTAAATTCTTCAGTTAACTCCGCCGTGTTTACAACCCGTAAGTAGCCATCCGCAAAATCAACTTGGTTGGTACGTTCATAATCAATATAAGCAATACGGCTACTATCTTCGGAGTAGGTTAATGTCCCACTACCCCCACGACACGCTAAAAGATTGAAACTATCATCAACCAACATAGGCGTAGAGCCATCAGTCATCATGAATAAACTCGCGACAATGCCACCTTCAGTGCCTTGATATACAGCCAAGTGACGACCATCCGGAGAAAGGGCATTCATAGTACAAAGTTCTACCAAAGATGATTGTAGTAAAACAGGTGCAATTGTATTTACAGCCCCATCACTTTCAATGTAGGCCAAATCGCCAACCAGATCAGCAAATTGTTGTTGAGGTGCTTCAGCAGGCGCAGTCCACACCAATAAACGATCACCATCATTTAAATTAGCGGCGGCGCTGCTAAGAGCCCCTACTGCCAATACAATAACAAGAATTACAATTAGGCGTTTTGTCATTTTGATTCCTTTTTTATATAAATGAAGAAAGTAAAAAGCCTCGATCGTATTGTAATCGATTTAAGACTAACTGCAAAACAAAAACCCCTCATTAAGAGGGGTTTTTGGATGATTATAGTAACCGACTTTTAGCCTTCAGCTTGCGCAGCCTCATAACTAGCAACCACTTCATGGATAGCCCCCTTCATGTAGAAATGGGTTTCACCAATGTGGTCAAGTTCACCATCAAGGATTTGGCGGAAGCCGTCAACAGTTTCTTCACGGCGTACATATTTACCTTCAATACCCGTGAATTGGGATGCAACCTTCATGGGTTGAGTCAAGAAACGCTGAATCTTACGGGCACGTGCCACGATCAATTTGTCATCTTCACTCAATTCATCAACACCCAAAATCGCAATAATGTCTTGCAATTCTTTATAGCGCTGCAACACGTTTTTCACTTCATTAGCGGTGTTGTAGTGTTCATCACCGACAATCAATGGATCAAGAATTTTACTGGAGCTCGCCAGTGGATCCACAGCAGGGAAAAGTGCTTGTGCAGCCAAAGACCGTTCCAAAGAAATCGTTCCATCCAAGTGAGCAAATACAGCCACTGGTGCTGGGTCAGAATAGTCGTCCGCAGGCACATATACTGCTTGCATGGAGGTGATAGACCCAACACGGGTCGAGGTAATCCGTTCTTGGAGTTGCCCCATTTCGTCCGCAAGCGTTGGTTGGTATCCAACAGCAGAAGGCATCCGCCCTAATAATGCAGATACTTCAGACCCACTCAGTGAGAAACGGAAGATGTTATCAATGAACATCAGCACATCACGCCCTTGGTCGCGGAAGGATTCAGCAATCGCCAAACCAGTTAGCGCAACACGCAACCGCACACCGGGTGGTTCATTCATTTGCCCAAACACCATTGCTAATGATGGTAACACGCCGCTTTCTTCCATTTCGAGGTAAAGGTCAGTACCTTCACGAGTCCGCTCACCCACACCAGCAAACACAGACAAGCCAGAGTGTTCTTTAGCGATAGAGTCAATCAACTCTTGGATAGTAACGGTTTTACCCACCCCCGCGCCACCGAACACACCCATTTTCCCACCTTTAGCGAAGGGAGCAACGAGGTCGATAACTTTTAAGCCAGTTTCAAAAATTTCAGTACTGGTTGACTGTTCTTCATATGGGGGTGCTTTACGGTGGATGGGATAGGTATCCACCCCTTCTGGCGCAGGTTTGCCGTCAATTGGACGCCCTAATACGTTAAAAATACGCCCCAAAGAAGCTTCACCAACCGGGACTTGGATATAGTCACCGGTACCAAATGCGAGTGCGCCACGTTGTAAACCGTCGGTGGTATCCATTGCCACACACCGAACTTCACCATTGTCGAGGTGCAACTGTACTTCAAGGATGAGGTCTTGTTGACCTTCCATCGGCACACGAATTGCGTGATAAATGTCAGGTAGGTCTGAGCCTTCAGGGAAGGCAACGTCAACCACACCACCTAACACTTGTTTAATATAACCTTGTACTTCAGCCATTATTTCTCCTTGCTTAATCAGCGGCATCGCCGCCGCTTGTTTTTTCTACGCAAATACCCTAGTACCAAGGGTTCGGTTTAGATGCCGTCTTGCACAGCTTCGATAAAGCTATCCGCCTGAGCAAGCAACGCATCCGCGCGGCTGTCGGCTTTGCCGTCATCCTTAAGCGCTTCCACACCACCCACAATATCCAAAATTTCAGATGTAATCATGGTTTGGCGGGCTTTGTTATATTCTAATGTCAGTGATTCAACCAGTTCGTCCGCATTTTTAGATGCATTTTGCATCGCAACCATCCGTGCAGAATGCTCACTAGCAACCGCTTCTAAAATTGATTGGTAGACTTGCAATGCATTAAAACGGGGCACGATGGTGTCCACAATTTCAGACGCAGCAGGTTCATATAGATATTCCCGATTGATCACAGTTTGTTCTGGTTCTGCTTTAAAATAGTCGCTAGCGACCATCTTTTCAAAGGGTTTTAACGGCAACAGGTTAATAATGCGTGGACGTTGGGTCAACACATTCACAAAATCTGTGTAACCAACAAAAACTTGTTGCACATTACCACTCACAAACTCTTCAACCATGATGTCGCCAGTTGCAATAATGTCACGAATGGACAACTCACTTGGCAAATCACTAAATTCCGCAATAATGTCACGATTGCGACGTGCAAGGTAGTCACGACCTTTACGACCAACGGTTAACCATTTGATGTGCACATCACCCAGTGTTTGTTGCACGAAATCTTCTGCTGCACGAATGATGTTGAGGTTATACGCCCCAGCCAAACCACGATCACTGGTGATCAAAACCATTAAAACCGTCTCAACCTCTTCATGTACTGTCATGAGCGGGTGTTCAATACCACCGGGTTGCCCCGCTAAGTTCACCAAAACTTCCCAAGCACCTTGGGTATAATCACGGCTATTTTCTGCTTGTTTTTGAGCGCGACGAGCTTTAGAAGCGGAAACCGCTTCTAAAGCCTTCGTGACTTGCCCAATGTTTTTGACGCTAGTAATGCGTCGTTTAATCTCACGAACGGACGCCATAGACTAGCTCCAGTTCTCATTAAAAGCGTTAATCGCTTCCTTCAATGTGTCTTCAACGGCGCTCAAAGCAAAATCATTTGCTTCCAGATCAGCTTTATATTGCGGGTATTGGGTATCCAAGAACTTGATGAAGTTTTCTTCCCATTCTTTGATACGATCAACGGGGATAGGATTCAAATATCCATTCCGTGCAGCATAAAGAATTGCAGCTTGAACATAAACGGGATCAGGATCATATTGAGGTTGTTTGAGCACTTCCATCAAACGTTCACCCAAGTCCAATTGCCGTTGAGTTTCTTTGTCTAGGTCAGACCCAAATTGCGCAAACGCTGCCAAAGAGCGATATTGTGCCAATTGTGCTTTCAATGGGCCACCAATTTTCTTCATAATATTGGTTTGTGCAGCAGACCCAACACGGCTAACGCTCAACCCCATGTTAATTGCTGGACGTTGCCCAGCGTTAAAGAGGTCGCTTTCCATAAACAACTGACCGTCAGTGATGGAAATCACGTTCGTGGGTACATACGCGGAAATGTCGCCCAATTGGGTTTCGATAACGGGGAGTGCAGTCAAGCTACCGCCACCTTTATCATCACTTAATTGTGCAGCACGTTCTAACAAGCGGCTGTGCAAGTAGAACACGTCACCGGGGTAAGCTTCGCGGCCAGGGGGGCGACGTAACAAAAGTGATACTTGGCGATATGCGTAAGCATGTTTGGTCAAGTCGTCATAAACGATCAACGCATCGCGGTTGGTGTTCATGAAGTACTCACCCAACGCGCAACCAGCGTAAGGGGCAAAGTATTGCAATGCTGCCGAGTCAGACGCAGAAGCAACCACAATAATTGTGTGTTGGAGTGCGCCATATTTTTCGAGTTGTGCAGCCAAACGGCGAATTTCTGCGCTACGTTTACCAATTGCAACATAGATACAAATCAAGTCACCGTCAACTTGGTTGATAATGGTGTCGGTTGCAACAGCTGTTTTACCTGTACCACGGTCGCCAATGATCAATTCGCGTTGTCCACGCCCAATCGGAATGGTGGAGTCAATAGCGCGAATACCAGTTTGCACTGGACGATTCACAGGTTTACGTTCCATAACACCAGGGGCGATAACTTCCAAAGCATTGAAGCCACCAGTTGCGCCGATGGGGCCTTTACCGTCAAGCGGGTTACCCAACACATCAACTACGCGACCAAGCATTTCATTACCAACGGGTACAGATGCAATCCGTTTGGTGCGGTATACTTCATCGCCTTCATTGATACCGAGATAGTCACCCATGATGATGATACCTACGTTATCATATTCAAGGTTAAAGGCAACGCCAATAACCCCATTTTGGAATTCGACCAACTCTTGCGCTTGAACGTTTGGAAGACCACTAACACGCGCAATTCCGTCGCCGACTTCCATTACCTCACCAACTTCTACGGCCTCAACGGAGCTTTTATAGCCCTTAATCTGGTCGAGAAGTCCTTGTGTAACATCTAAGCTAGCCATCTAAAAATTGTCCTCCGAGGAATGTCGGTTTAACTTTGTTATCCTGTCTCAATACTGCTTAAGAGATTAACGCAAAGTTATCATCTGAGCAAAAAGAGAGTTACGGCGAACCATTTTATCATGAAATGGTGAAATTTTGCACAGGCGATCATCGGGCAGTGTGAGAGTCATACTTCTCTCATATTCTATCGCTAGCAGTAAAATATTTAGTTGGTCAAATATGGTTGCCTTGCTACAATAAAAATCTCACTAGTTTATCTGGAGCCTATTACAATGCGAAAAATGCTATTGCTATTGATAAGTCTCTCATTGAGCCTCCCATTTGGGGCATATGCTCAGGACCCTACCCCCGCTGACAATGATTTCTTAAATGCATTTCGTTACTTACCCGCATTGGTGACACAAGATGAAACATTTGGATTAACGTTTAGTTACACCAGCCAAGTAGCCAATGATGCAGCCAATGGATTTAATTTTTGGGATGCCAGCCAAGATGATCCCGATTTATGGTTTGGGTTTTTGGATCGGGCGCGTTATACAAACGTGTTTATTTATCTATCACAAGGAGAAGCAGTCACCCAAACAGTTGGTATTGCCCCACAACAAATTGACCAAGTTTTGGAAGCTACCAGCATCAATTACCCCACATTTTATTTTGGGGAGTTCGATCAAGACGCCATTGCGGCAGCCTTAAGCGCTGATGATTATGAACTCGATGGCGTCATCTGGGGTCGTGGTGAAATGGGCACCTTTGATATATATAACTGGCAAGAAAGCGCCAATACAAATTTGTTTACCAGTGGGCGGCCTAGTGCAGCACGAGTGGGCATTTTATCAACAGGTGTTGCGGTAACAACCAATAATGACCGGGTTGTTGAGATTGCAACTCTATTGGATAGTGGTGAAGCCCCGTTTGAATCTGTCACCGATTTACCAGACTTCCAAGCATTAGCTAATGCATTAGCTAATCCACCTATTATCCAAGCAACAGTTTTTACCCCGTTTAGCGCCACAAACGATTTATTTTTTGCACCCATTCCAGTGGAATTATCTATCGAGGCAGAAGATGAAGTCATTCTACAAACAGGATTTGATACACCATTAGACTTAAGTGATTGGGGTGAATTACCACCCTCAGGATGGGTTGTACTCTTTGATCGTCAAGATGGTGATGATCAGGTTAATGGTATCGCTTTAGTTTATGACAACCAAGCAGCGGCAGAACAAGCAGCAACAGAATTAACCATTCGTTTAAGGGATTTTGAATTTATTGATGGCATTTACACTGATTTAGGTGTCCAAATTGATGAATCACAGATCATTGAATCGAATGGCTATTTTGTAGTGGTTGCTAGTTTACGCTATCCATATGATCTAACCATTGTGGATGAGACTTTTAACAATCCAAGAGAGCTAGCATTTTTATATAATCGGTGGCAAAGTTTAATTTTCCAGAGAGAATTCTTTCTATTGCAATCCACATTACAAGATTTTGAATTGGACTAAAAAATAAGGAGACACGTTAATGTGTCCCCTTTATTTTGTCTACACCTAAAATTCGATTTTATATATTAGAGAGGAAATGTCCGCCCTCTCTAATGTATTATTCCAAAGCACCAGCGATGATCTTATAGGCGCGGTCTAAAGCGTCATCCAGTTTGCTAGCGTCACGTCCACCGGCTTGTGCCATGTTGGGGCGACCACCACCACCACCACCAATAATTTTAGCAATTTCGCGAATCACATTCCCTGCATTAATTTGCTTGGTCATGTCATCGGTTACCGCCGCAATTAATTGTGGTTTACCTTCTTCTGTCACGGTTCCTAATACTGCAACCCCTTGGGCAGGATGCCGATCACGGAACCAGTCAGTCATTTCGCGCAAAGTGTTGGTGTTCACTTTTTGCACATGTGCCACCAACACTTGCACACCGCGAATATCCTTGACTTTCAAATTATCAAATTGGATTCTTGCCATATTACGGAGCATAATATCACGATCTTGTTGCATATGGCGGATCTGCTGTTGCAGTGCAGTGATCCGCTCTGGCAGTTCTTCGGGCGGCACCCCAAGCGCCTTAGATGTATCACTCAACAAAGATAAGCGATTCGCAGTAAAGCGTTGTGCTTCGCGCCCTGTAACCGCCTCAACACGGCGTACCCCTTGGGCAACTGCCCCTTCATTAGTAAAGTGGAACGAGCCAATTAAGGCTGTTTCGGGTACGTGGTTCCCACCACAGAGTTCATAACTATAACGCCCAGCGTCATCGCCAATACTAATGGTACGAACTTCTTCACCGTACTTTTCACCAAACAGCGCCATAGCACCTTCTGATTTTGCTGTTTCAAGGTCTTTCCATACAGCAGCAACCGACAAGTTTTTCAAAATTTGTTCATTAATGTCGCGTTCAATGTCATGTAATTCATCATGGCTTAGGGGGGCATCGTGACTGAAGTCGAAGCGCAAACGAGAGGGCGTCACTAAGGAACCGCGTTGTTGCACATGGTCACCTAACCGATCTTGTAATGCAGCATGAAGCAAATGCGTCGCCGTATGGTTGCGTTCAATATCGGCGCGGCGTTCAACATCAATTTGGGCAATCACGGTGCCATGTGTGGCAATACCTTCAACGACTTCGCCCACATGCACCAACAATCCGCCGACCGGTTTACGGACATCTTCAACATCAATCACAAATTCGCCATTCGCATCATTTAGGCTGCCCGTATCAGAAATTTGACCACCAGATTCCACATAAAATGGTGTGGCATTCAAAATAACTTCAACCCGATCCCCTGCACGGGCTTCGTCCACAATACTAGCGCCATCATCGGTAATTTTGAGGATAGAAACAATCTTTGTTTCTATAGCTAGATCACCATATTGTTGTTGTTCAACGCCATCTTGCAATGTGCCATCATCCAGTAATTGACCAAGCACCTGTTGATAGATTTCACCCCGATCAATAACATTAAACGCAGCCCCGCCAGCCATACGCGCATGCTCTTCGCGGGCAGCTTCAAACCCTGCCTCATCGACCGTGAACCCACGCTCTTGGGCAATGTCGCGAGTAATTTCAAAAGGTAAGCCAATCGTGCTATGTAAGAAGAACGCATCTTCGCCGGGCAAAACTCCATCAGCGGGCAATTCATCTAAGCGTACATTAAGATCTTCAATCCCCCGATCCATAGCACGACCAAAACGCCGTTCTTCGTTGGTCACCACTTTTCGAATCGCTTCACGCTTGCGATCCAAGTCAGGATAGGCAGCTTTCATATTGTCAATCACTGCATCAGCAACAGCGGCCAAAAAGGGCTCCTTAAAACTTAATTTAGTCCCAAATCGCATCGCACGCCGCATCACCATACGGCATACATAATCACGTCCGTTTGGCCCTGGGCGTACTCCGTCTGCAATTAGAAAACATGCCGCCCGCATATGATCAGCAATTACCCGATACGGCACAATGTTAGCATCGCGCTCTTCATCCGTATCATTCGTTAAAGACTGAGTTGCACGGATGATGGGCATAAATAAATCAGTCTCGTAGTTGACATCCACATTTTGGATAACGCTTGTGATACGTTCCAAGCCCATGCCAGTGTCAACCCCCGGAGCGGGTAATGGCGTGCGGTTTCCATCAATATCTTGCTCAAATTGCATGAACACAAGGTTCCACAATTCTAAAAAGCGACCATCATCTTCATCAAATGATTGAGGCAAGCTCTCTAAGCCAACTTCGGGGGTTTTATCCCAGTGAACTTCAGAGGTATACCCACAAGGCCCGACATCAGCCATCATCCAAAAATTGTCTTTATCCCCTAAACGATGTACACGTTCAGCAGGAATCCCGACATCGTTCACCCAAATATCATAAGATTCATCATCATCGTGATGCACAGTATAGGCTAAGCGGTCTTCTGGTAAGCCGTATACTTTAGTCAACAAATCAAAGGCAAATTGACAGGCTTCTCGCTTAAAATAATCACCAAATGAGAAATTGCCCAGCATTTCAAAAAATGTATGATGACGGGGACTAGGGCCAACATTCTCTAAGTCATTGTGTTTACCACTAACCCGCATCACTTTTTGGGAGGTGGTGGCGCGGCTATAATCGCGCTTATCCATGCCTAAAAAGACATCCTTAAATTGCACCATCCCTGCATTTGTAAACAGTAATGTTGGGTCATTACCGGGTACCAAAGATGATGAGGCAACATGTTTATGGCTCATTTCAGAAAAGAAGTCTAAAAAGGCTTCACGAATTTCATGGCTTGTCATATATTTCATATGGGCAATTTCCTTATGATCGGCTCAGATTGAATGTCCACATTATACCGAAAGGTGCCAACAGATTTACAGGCACAGTCACCCTAAAACATATCAATTTAAAAAACGGATTCATGATAAACTTGTTTTTTAATCATAAGATTGGTTATCATTAGACCGTAAATGATAAGCGGTCATACATGACTATGGAAACTCAAAAAACAATTTTGGTAGTTGACGACACAGAATCCATGCGGGATCTCCTCCGTGCCCACTTGGAACGTGTTGGTTACACGGTTATTGATGCCCCCGGCGGGATAAGTGGTGTTAAAACTGCAAAAGAACAATCCCCGGATTTGATCATTTGTGACCTGATGATGCCTGACAAAGGTGGGTATGAGGTGTTAAGCGAACTTCAACAAGACCCAACGACTCGTAACATTCCATTTTATATCTTAACCGCGATATTTGACTCCGAAGTCAAAGCTAAAGGCATTTCTCAAGGGGCTTGGAATGTGTTTCCAAAACCTTTTCCCATGCGGGAGTTACTAGAGTCCATTAAACGCGATACCGAAAATAAAACAGCGTCCAATATTTTACCCACATCATCGGCTACGCCCTCGGCATCTCTTAATACAACAACGCCTACCTCTCAAAAACCACCAGTTACAAATACAACAACGTCGGATGTCACATTACCTATTAATCCAGAAAAACGAGACCAAAACCGTTAACTCAAAATTTGGTAAATCAATGCCAATAAAACCTTCTCGCAAGATTCCTTATTGGTTGCCACACACGGAAAAATTTTAATCACATCACTATCAGGAAATTGTTCACGTACTTCACTTGGTGCATGAGCATCTGGCAGATCTTGTTTGTTTACAGCAATGATCACTGGTAAATGACGTAACGCCCGTAAATGTGTCACAATCTGCGGGGCATTCACAAATGTATCAGAATCCCGACCATCAACCATTAAAACAACCCCCACCTTATTTTTAAGTATATCCGTCAGATCACCATCCAAGGGTGCTGTAGATAGCTCGATTGTCAACTCATCATTAACCTGTAATGATCCAAAATCACCATCATGCTCTGTCAAAGACTTCACAAACTCAGATTTGCCAGTTCTTGCTGCACCCGTAACTAAAAATTTTGCGGTTTGCATCGGATCTTTTCCAATCTCCTCGTTATATATAGTTTGTTGAATGCCTGCTATAAATCAGGAATCGTATCATCGCTATAATGTGTTTTTACTATTCATAAATTACCGCTCGCCATTGTTCAAATTATATCATTTGCAATTCTAGACTTAAACAATCATTGCATTATCATGGTCATATACCCCATATCGTGTAACTTTTTAGCAGGTTTTGGGTTATAGGTTCTCAGGAATTTGTTATAATATCCCGAACAAACAAGTGACAAACCCGAAGTGAGGTACAATGACAAAACGTGTTGTGGTAACGGGGTTGGGGGTTCTCAGCCCATTAGGAAATTCAGCAGAAGAAGCATGGGACAATGCCAAAAATGGCAAGAGTGGCATTGACTGGATACATGATATTGACCCAGGAACAGGCTGTGTTGAAGTAGCAGGTGCTGTCAAGAACTTTGATGCTGAAGAAGTATTTGGCCGCCGCGAAGCCCGCCGCATGGATCGCGTTACCCAATTTGCACTCGCCGCTGCAAAACAAGCATTAGAGGATAGTGGGCTTGAAGTCACCGAAGAAAATGCCTATGACATTGCTTGCATTATGGGGACAGGCATTGGTAGCATTCGCATTTTATCAGATGCAGTCATAGGGTTTGAACATAAGCAAGCCCGTGGGGTTAGCCCAACAATGGTGCCTGCTTTGTTAAGTGATAATATCGGCGGCAAAATCTCCATTGAACTTGGCCTCAAAGGCGCAAACTATTGCATCATAACCGCTTGTGCGACTGGCAATAACGCTATTGGAGATGCTACTGACATGATCCGCTTAGGACGTGCCAAAGCCGTTGTCGCTGGTGCAAGCGAAGCTGCCTTCGTAGGCCCTGTTATGAGTGGGTTTAACAATATTAAAGCACTCACCCAATATGATGGCGACGATCCTACCAAAGCCTCACGGCCATTTAACAAAAATCGTGATGGATTTGTAGCCGCTGATGGTGCAGCAGTCCTCATCTTAGAAGAGCTTGAACATGCTTTAGCACGTGGCGCAAGAATCTATGGCGAAATTAAAGGCTACGGGCATACATCAGATGCGTTCCATGTAACTGCTCCTGATCCGAATGGGGAATCAGCAGCAATGGCTATGAAGCTCGCCATGCAAGACGCAAATTTAACTGTTGACGACATTAACTACATCAATGCTCATGGTACGGGGACGCCCCTAAATGATAGTGCAGAAACCATGGCTATCAAAAAAGCGCTTGGCGAACAAGCTTATAACATCCCCGTGAGTTCTACCAAGTCCATGACTGGGCATATGCTCTCAGCAACAGCTGCCCTTGAAGCCATTTTTGGTTTAATGGCTATCCGTGATAACTACGTTCCACCCACCATTAATCTTGATGAGATTGATCCAGAATGTGACTTAGATTATGTTCCAAATGAAGGACGCGCCCATACCGTCAATAACGTTATGAGTAACGCATTTGGATTTGGTGGGCATAATGCTGTCATCATTGTTGGGCGCTACGACGCATAAACCCGAGCAGACAAAACGCAACCATAGAGGAAAATCATGCTCAAACGATTCAAAATTATGTTACTACTCAGCTCTGTTTTGCTATTAACGGCGTCTGCTTGTAGCAGCAACGAGAGCGAAATCGCACTTTTTGAACTGCCGGATGAAGGGGATATTGCGAATGGCGAAATCCTATTTTCATCGGATACCAATGGCATCACACTATGTTCTAGTTGTCATGTCATTGAAGGGGATGAAAACAGCGGTGCGCCAAGCTTAGAAGGCTATGGTGCTGTGGCAGGGGAGCGTGTCGGCGGTGAGGACGCCCGCGAATATACGTTTTACGCCATTGTTGAACCCGGTCGCCATATCTTGAGTGGTTACGGGAATGCCATGCCCGCTGACTATGATGAAAAGCTCACCCCGCAACAAGTTGCCGATCTAATCGCTTATCTACTGACACTCTAACCCCCACAACCTAAGATCAAAAAAACCGCAGGTAATCTGCGGTTTTGGTTTTAGTTAAATTATTCTGATTGTGATTGAAAACTATTGCGCAAGCGAAATATTGACGCCACAAACAAAACGGCTATCAATGCCTCATGGGTTAAACACCAAGGACAATATCTTCCAATGACAGCAGCTTGTATATAAATCAGATACATTGAGAACACAAATGCAAAAAAGACAAGACCAAATATCAGAATTGATGCATTTATAGCAAAAAACCTCCCCCCATAATGCTCTAATAATAACAAGCCAAGTATAAGAACGTTAGTTCCAAACCCTAACCAAGCAATTGGCACATCCAGAATTTTAGAATATGCACTACTTAACACTGTCCCGCAATCAAATACCCCACTACTTGGGCATGTTGGCGATGCACTTTGATCGATCTTTAAATAGCTTAGGTAACCACTTACACCAAGCGCGACCACCAACACTAAAATACTGAGATGCCACAAATTTAATGGGAAACTCCGTTCGGCATCGATTGTTGTTTGTTGGGTACTACCGATTGTTGACATATTGCTTTCCACCTTAACTTTGTTGTTTATGTCGGTTTCAGTATAACAAGGGGGTTGTTAGTCGTTAATAACCAATTAGACTACGACTCCCCACCGCAGTTATACACGGGGAGATTTACCTGTCAGGCGGGTCATCAATTGATACCCAATCCAACGGAATGGTTCCAAGGGTAACGGTGCAAAATCAGCATTGTAAATTGGCAGCTTACGCCATTCCTCATCATCACCACTATATATATCGGTGATGATTTTGCCGGCAAGATTGGCTAAGGTTAATCCATGCCCGCTATAGCCCAGACCATAATAAATATTTTTATGTTTGCCTGTTACACCTACCGCAGGTAACCGATTGAGACTCACCGCAAGCGTTCCTGTCCAGCGATGTGTAATGGGAATTCCTTTTGCTTTTGGTGAATAGGTGTAAAACGTTTCTTCCATTGCACGGAAGGCATGAGCCGCCATAGCCGGTGTACCGGGATAGGCCGTTTTATTATTGTACAGATAATCATAACTCTCATTACTACCCCCACCAAACACAAGATTCCCTTCGTTGGTCATGCTAACATACGAAATCCGATCCAGATCATCAGCATAACTACTCACCTCGCCCCATTGGATAATATCTTGTTGAGTTTTGGAAAGTGGTGCGGTAGCAAATACATGGGAATGGAGTGGAAAAATTGCTTTTCTGAAATATCCCAGCTTGCCAGTATACGCATTGGTTGCCAAAACAATTGCCTTGCTGATCACATCGGCATGAGGCGTTTCAAGTATAATATGCCGACCTTCACGAACATTCAACACGGGGGTATATTCATAAAATTCAACCCCTCGCTCCATTAACACAGGCTTTAGCTCACGAATAAATTGCACCCCAACCAACTGCCCCTCGTTAGGATCAATCGCCGCGCCATATACCCCCTGCAATTGAATTGGTATCTCATCGCCCTCAACAAATTGCATCGGAATGCCAATGGAGTTTAAGTGATCAACATGTTTTTTCGCCGCTTGCGCCCGCTCAGGATCAGTGAACACAGTCATTGATCCATCACGCCGATAACTGACCTTGAGATCATGTTTTTTAATAATCTCAACAATCATATCAATTCCGGCATTGGTGGCATCATAAATCCGCTTCGTCATTTCGTCTGAATCATCAGTAACACCCGTAATCCAATTGAGCATCATCCCACCGTTACGACCGCTTGCACCGTTAGCCAGTTGTTTAGCTTCTAACACCACAACCCGCTTTTCTGGGTATTGTTCACTAAAATGATAAGCTGCGCTGATCCCTGTAAACCCACCACCAATAATGGTTAAATCGGCTGTAATATTCTGTTTTAATGGTTGGCTGGGACGATAATCTGGCGTGTAATCTACATACAGCGATTGATTGTCATCAATTTGGAGAGATTCCCAACTTAGTGGATAACTAAATAGGGAAGTGAGGTAGGTTCCTTTTAGTAATAACTCCGCTACCCAATCTGCGGCTTTACGCTCAACACCAGAACGGCTCATGGCAACAATCCTTTTTAATTCAACTCGCACATTGTACCAAGCCGCTCCCCACAAAGGGAGAACTGAGTTACTTCAACACCGCTTACTGTTGAAAATAAACCGTGAGAACGAGTTCCCCTAACTGCAATTTATCCCCATGTTTTAATGGTACTTCCCCATCAACTGGGCGAATGCGTTGCCCGTTCAGAAAGGTACCATAACTACTACCCGAATCACTAATTCTTAGTTGCCCTGTTTCGTAATCTGGTGGATGAATACGTGCATGGTAACGACTCACGCCCATCCGATAGCCACCATAGGGCAATAAATCAACATCAATCTTGATAAAGTGCGCAGGGTCTTTACGACCAAAATTTATCCCACCACGTGGATCAATAACAATCTTATTACTGTCAGCATTTGCATAAGCATTTTGGATTTCCAACCGCACTTTGCCATCTTTAGGGAACTTTCCGTTTTGGCGTGGGTCAGGTGCTGGCATCGAACCTGAAAAAGCAAGTTGTTCACGTAAATTAACCCGATAGCGGCTATTGAGCCCGAGTGTATGGATAGTGGTCATCCCACGTTCTGTTAGGCTGAACAACTCAATTTCATCATCATCCCATTCAAAATGGTCATCCCATTTATCATAACGTGGATTAAATAAAATGGTGGCATTCGCACCTTGCATAGCATTATTACAAGTTTCACAGACTAAAATGCTACCATCCAAACGCTTCATGGGCAAAATACCCACTGGCAAACGACAATAGTCACAATGGTTTTTGGGGGCTTGGTTGGCAAGATATTGTTGTACCGACTTACGATCAAGGCGTTGAGTGTCATGAATAGATTCGTCATCTAAGGGTGAGTCCGGCAAGTTTAATGACTTATCAAGCTCCTTCAGCTTATCAAGGGCTTGGCGATAGTTATCAACTAATACAAAATCGATTCCCCAAAATTGGCATATCAACTTGGTCACCACACTCAACCGACGATGGTTTAGGTTATAGCAAATAATTCCTTTAAGTTTGGCATGGCGTAACCAATCCCGTTCTTTCGTAATAAAAAATCCAGGGCGGGACTTCACTATATCGCCATTTAAGATCAAATAAAATGGGGTTTCCGCTTCATGAAAAAAGGGTAGCATAACTTGATCTAAAGCTGATAAATTTTGATTTTTATCAGCTAAAACAATTTGATTGGGAATTAACCAACGCACGCTGTCCATAAGTTCCCTAACCTAAACTTAGCAATAGAATCACCATTTATTATAGTAACACAAATATGATTTTTCGTTTTAAATAAACTTTTTTTTAAGGTTACATCAACGTTTTTTGATGTGCAACGATTTTTAAAAATTTACGTATATGACATATGGAACGAAACAATTGTATACAAGGGAAACAAATACTGAATGAAACACTTAACACGCTTATTGATGATTACCATCATCAGCTTATCCTCTATAAATGCATTTGCCCAAACTGACCTTGAACTTGAACCCTTCACTGATGAAGCCTATCAAATTGAGGGAGTTCGCCCTGTTGGGTGGCAAGCTGCTAGTGCAGGTTTTTATGTACGTGGTAGTGCGCCAACTGATATTGCGGGGATTGCAATTCAGGCCGCCCCAGCATCCTTGGATGATGTGGTTAGTGCCTTGTTACCACAACTACAATTAGAAGCACTGCCAGAGATCGTAGACACGATCGAAACAGATGCGCTCACATGGTCATGGTATAACGTTTCGATTGATGCAGACGGGCTACAAGTTGCAGTAAACCTTGCCTTAAGTGAGCAAGATGGAACCACATATATTATATTACTCCAAAGTTTAACGGATGAAGAAGCCACTCTACAAGAAACGCTGTTCTTCCCAGTGCTGGAGGCGTTAGCCCCCACCCTTGCCGAACCCGTCGAAAAACCCTATCTTGAAGAAGCAGTTACCTTTACAAATGGCGATATCACTTTAGCAGGGACATTAAGCTTACCTGAAACAAATGGGCAACACCCTGCCGTAGTATTAATGACGGGCAGTGGCCCCCAAGATCGTGACGAGATGGTAATTCCCGGATTTCGCATTTTTGAATTAATCGCCGATGAGCTAACTCGCCAAGGCATTGCCGTACTCCGTTATGACGATCGAGGCGTGGGAGAATCAACAGGAGATTATAACACTGCCTCCATTGAAGATTTAGCATCTGATGGACAAGCCGCGATTGATTATCTGCTCACCCGTGATGATATTAACCCTGATCAAGTCGGTGTTTTGGGGCACAGCGAAGGAGGCGTCTATGCCTCGATTTTAGGTGCTACCCCTGACAGCCAAATCGCCTTTATCATTTCAATGGCGGGGCCGGTCTTAGATGGGCAAACCCTCATCATGGAACAAACAGAACTCATTATGCGCGCCGAAAATACCAGTGAAGCAGCCATCACAACACAACTTGATTTCATGGAAGCCACTTTCCCACTGGTTATTACCCGCGAATGGGATGCTGTTCGTGATGCACGATATGAGTCTGCTCTAGCTATTTGGGATTTACTAACTGACGATGAAAAAACCAGCACGGGTTTTGAGAGTGCCGAGTCCTATGCCGAATTTATCACTGACACGTATATGGCAAGCGTCCAAGCCGAGTGGTATGCAACCTTACTAGAAACGAATCCTGCCGAGGGATATGCACAGATCACGGTGCCTGTTTTAGCAATTTTTGGCGGCTTAGATATTCAAGTCCCTGCCACCAATAATGCAGAAGCTATGACAATAGCGTTAGAAACGGCTGGCAATAATGATTTTTCGGTGGTGATTTTAGATGATGCCAACCATCTTTTCCAATCAGCAATAACCGGATATTTGGGCGAATACCAAACATTACCATTTGAGTTTACAGAGGAATTTTTGCCCACCATCAGTGAATGGCTTTTAGAACGGGTCACGATCGTTCAATAACACATCACCATACCAGCAATACATTAAAAAAAACGCTATCACATACGGTAGCGTTTTTGCATTTTCTAACGTGTTGATTAAAGATCATCCATACTTAAAAACACATCGACTATCGGTAGTGGTTAAGTAGTAAGTGATACGAGATACGCTCAATTCAAACCCCCATCCATCCCCAACCCCTTCCCTCGAATTCGGGTGAAGGGGCTACCAGAGGTCGGACGGGTTCAAAAGTCTCCCTCTGAATGCGGAGGGCGATTTAGAGGGGGTAAAGCCATTCAAGCTATCAGTTACCGTTTTACCACCACCAGACTATCCAAAAGGAAAACCCACGTGAAAAAGCATTTTATCCTACTGATAATCCTCGTCATGAGTTTGTTAGCTGTTATGCCAACCGCCGCACAAGAAGCCCCTATTGAGATCAGCATTGGCGAAGCCGCTACCGGATTCATCAGCAATGAAGATTTTGAAGATCTCTATTTGTTTGAAGCTGAAGCAGGCGACATCATCATTATTGCAATGACCAGCGCCGAAAATGCCGATTTAGATGGATATTTATACTTAACCACCCCCGACAACAACCTACTAGCTGAAAATGATGACTTTAATAACACAGACCCTAGAATTGTTCACCAAGTGGCCGAAAGTGGAACCTATCAAATTGTTGCAACCCGCTTTGGGGAGCGCACGGGTTCCAGTGAAGGGGGTTACACACTCATCTTAGAACAAGCGCGGGTTGTTGCTGAAGATACCACAATTGAAGGACGGGCAACCGTTGGCGAGGGGGCGCCAATCCATGTAATTTTGCCAGACAGCGCAGGCACCTACACCCTCAATTATCAGCATATTCGGGGAGACTACTTCCCATCAATTGCAGTATATCAATTGGATAATAGCTATTATGGCTATTCTGAACCGGTTGCCATGATGCAGGGGCAAAGCTTACAACGCGGTCAGATAACCTTTACCATGGAACTCGGGATTGTTTATATGGTATCCGTGGAACAATATGGCTATAACGATAACTTTGGGGCATTTGTGGATTACACTTTGCGTTTAGAGGATCCCACCACCGACGAATAATACAGGTTTAAGCCACTTTGGGCGGAGCGGTGTCTCTGCCCTCAGCATCAACTGTCCTAAAACCAGACAGTGCCGCAGGGATCAACACCAGCGCATATGGCACCAAAAACAGGCGTGTTTCTGCGATAATACTGGTGAATAAATGAATCCCTACCCAAATAGGAACAATCAACCAAAAGAAAAGCTTAAGCAATGGATGCCACTGTTGATAAAACACCAACGCAAACAGCGGGGTTACCCCAAGCGTTGCCGCTAACAACATCCATGCGCGTGGATCTTGCAGATTGGAGGTCAGTCCAAATAGACCGAACCGCTCATCTGTACCCTGAATATCCCAGTACAAGCGCAAACCGATAAAGATCACCGCGAATGCTGCCATTGAGAATCCCATATAAAGATAATGACGGTTAAAAGATTTCTCCTGATAGTAAAAATATAAAGCGCTAGCACCCATTAATGGAATAAGCCCGCTAGTTTCACGATTCAAAGCCGCTAGACTGGTCAACACAATGAACCAAGGCCACTGTTTTTCAAAGATCAAAATCGCCGCTATCAAATAGAAAATCACATCAAAATAGGTATTGTGAGACAGATCAGAGCCATAGCCGCTATGAGTGCTACCCCACGCCAACATAAGCAAGCCCAGCGTCGTCACCCAACGGTCATACTTTAAATAGGTATTGTAAAAAATATAGGCTAACCCGAATAAAACAATATTCTGGAGAATGCGCAAGCCAATAAAGACCACCAACGCAGGGCGCGGAACCCCCACCGAGTCACTGATTTGGAGCAGCCCTTCAGCCAGATACGGCGCGAGGACGCGATATTGCCACGGATTGCCCGCTTGACCGTCCAACAAGACCTCATGCCTTAACATTTGGGGGCCTGTTTCAATGTAAGCAAACCGTTCAGCATTACTGATGGCATAAGGATGAATTTGCATCCCGACCGTTAACACCCCTAAAAAAATAGCGAGTCCTAGGATGTATAGCTTGTTCATACCGACGTGATTCATAATGTCCTCATACGTAGGGCTTGTTGGCTATTTGTGGATACCACAACACGGTTGATGCAAAACATTATACCGCCAAATACGCCCCGCTAACGCGGGGACGGGTGGGGGCGTTGCCCCCGACGCCCTGCTCCGCAGCGCGTGCCCCCTCAGTAGGCGGCTACGCCGCTCAGAAAAAAAAACAGGATTCAGAAACCCAGCATAAAAAGGGCTGGCGGGGTCAGCGTCGCTGACTACAGTCGCCTATGGCGACCCCCTTGCCCTTTTTACAGCATTCAGAACTATGCAATGCTAAGCATTGCTAATAAGAGCGGGAAACGCGGAACCCCCAGCCATTGAGCCTGGCATTGGGAATGAACCCGCTGCGGAAGGCAACCCGAAAGACATCTGTAACGTCGTAGTACCAAGAACCACCGCGCAACACCCGACTATTATTACTATTTAAGTCTTGGGAGCCATTTTCAAACTGTGTTAAACACCATTCCCATACATTGCCACTCATATCCACTACACCATAGGGACTATCCCCTTTGCCTTCGTAATCCGTTACCGGTGTTGTTTTACCAGTACCTTTGTTACCAACATTATTGTTACAACGAGTCTTATCCCAATCATTCCCCCAAGGATATTCGCGCCCATCATCGCCTTGCGCCGCCCGTTGCCACTGCACTTCACTCGGCAACATAATTTTTTCACCGGTGACCTCACTCAACCACAAACAAAACGCTACTGACTCATACCATGACACCCCTACAACCGGATACGCCGCGCCGTTCCATTCGGCCTCTGTCCAAAAACGCGGTTGTACCAAGTTTTCATTTTGGCAATAGTCCCATCCTGCATCCGTCCACCATTGGCGGTTTTCGTAACCGCCTGCGTCAATAAACTTGGCAAATTGCGCATTCGTCACAGGGTACTTCGCTATTTGGAAAGCATCCACATTAAAGGTTTGCCCGCCGCCATAATAACCATCCTTCGCTTCTAATGTCACCTGCCCAACGGGAATATCCACCCATGCAAATGGCGCGGGCATCAAGTCTAAGGATGAGGGGTTTGTGGTTGTTGGTTGCCTAACCTGCGATTGAGATTGCAATTGTGGAGAACGGTTTTCGGTAGATTTCTCTGGTAGGGGTGGGTTTGCAAACCCACCCCTACGATCATCCACATTACTTGCTCCCCCATCATGCGGTACTATTTTCGATGCACCATATTGGGTCAAAAATCCCTTGGGATCAAAAAATGCAATAAAATCTTTGGGGAACTTCCCCGCATAGGTTTTCCATAATTTAGGTATCTTATGACGGGTATTTTTGCGTGCATCTAATCGGATCAATTGTTGATACTCACGGATAATCAAAATCCAGTCATGTGAGTCTTGCCCAAACAGGGGATCATTCATATTCAACAGTCGTTGAAATAACCGTTCGGCGGTGTCAAATTCCAAGCGCCCCGCATAATCACAGGCTTGGTCATAAATCAACACGGTATCATTGGTTGGGTCGCTGGCATGGCGTGGGTCAGGTGGGAACGGCGCGGGAATATCAGGCGGTGGGTTTTGCATCACCTTGTCAATCGCCGCCACCAATTGATTAAGCGACTTTACACCCTCATCAAATAACATTTGTACGCGGGTATCTTGCAATTCTTGGGGTACATCATCCCAATAATCAAGATCATATTTGCCTGTCGTTGTGTTGTAGCGGTGTTCGCCTTCCAACACAAAGGGGAGTATCGGACGGTTCCGCTTGCGTGCATAGCTCAACTCGGCACGACAGTTCAAATTTTGAGCAGACTCCGCAGACAGCATATAAATAAACACATCACACTCAATAATGCCCTCAACAATCGCCACCCACCAATCTTTCGCAGGCGGAATACTGTGTTTGTCCTGCCAAATTTCGTATAGAGGATTCCCATCAGCATCCGTTAACCCTTGTAGGCGTTTCACCAAGGCATCAACTTTTGCAGAATCCAAACTTCGATAACTGATAAATAACTTCATAGAACCCATTGCCCTTAATCACTGTGTCTAGTATATCGCCTTTAGCCAGTTTCAAAAATTCTGAATCCTGCAATTAATCCTGTAAGGGCGTTTATTTTGTCGGGAGCCCTGTAGGACTCCCCTACATGCCCCTGCCACCCGCTTAATCCATATGAACACACCGCGTTTTTTTGACGGACGGTTGTCTTTTGCGGCGCAGTTCAGCATAATGTTGACATGAATCGACATATATTTCTCAGTATTGGTTTTTTAGTGGTGGTTGGTCTGGCGTGCAGCTTGCAACAAGCCCCGCCGCCCGTGTATGTGACAACAACGCCCATTGGCAGCGACGCGACCCTCACCCCGATCATAATTACGGCAACGCCTGAAATCCCGCCCACCAGCGCCCCCATCCCAACCCCGACCCTACCCCCTGTCCAAGGGTTGCAAAATGCCCAAGTAGACATGCGCAATGGTAATTATGAAAATGCCGTGATCACGCTTCAGGCAGTGGTTAACGATCAATTCTTGGATGAAAGCGTCCGTGCCCAAGCGGCGTTTAATCTCGGTCAGGCCGCCGTGCGCGAAGGATTGTTCCAAGCAGCGGTGGATACGCTCACCAGCTTTATTGAGAGCTATCCCGATGATGATCGTTTGGGCAAAGCCTACTTTTTGCGAGGGGATGCTTACCTAGGCTTAAGCGACTGGCAAAGTGCGATTGGCGACTTCCAACAATATTTGGCGCTCAAGCCCGGTGTACTCGATAGCTACGCCCATGAACGCATCGGCGATGCGTACCTCAATCTAGGGCAAACCGATCTCGCGCTGGGATCATATCTTGCTGCATCAGGGTCAGCGCGTAGCCTTACCGCTCAAGTGGCCATGCGGGAAAAACTGGCAGCGGCCTATATCAATAATGGTGAACTCGGCAACGCAGTCGGGCAATATGATGCCATCCTAGGCGAAGCTCGTAACGGTGCATACCGCGCTAGCATTGAATATCAGGCAGCCCAATTAGAACTCCAATTGGGGTTAACCGAACAAGGCTACAATCGCATGACTGCCATGATCGAATTGTACCCAGCCACCGTTTCCGCCTATTATGCCCTACAGGATTTACTAGCAGCGGGCATCCCTGTCGATGATAAACTCCGCGCAGACATCAGCTATGCCAATGAAGATTATAACGATGCTCTTGCCGCACTGAACCGCTACACGACACAAGTTCCACTGGTGCCAGTCGAGGTTTTGCTCACTTTAGGGCGCACCTATCGCAATCTAGGGAATTATCCCGCCGCCTATACCACCTTCCAAACCATTTTGGATCAATATACCACCGATCCATCTTTTGGATTGGCATTTTTAGAGCAAGGCCGCACGCTGTTTTTAGAAGGCGACATCACAAGCTCGATCGCGCGGTATACCGAACTCGCCGCCAGCAATCCACAAGCCCCCGAAGCCCCCGAAGCCTTATGGCGGGCGGGGTATCTGCATGGCCAACAAGGGAATGTTGAAGCGGCACTTGCTACATTTGATGCACTCTTAACGAACTATCCGGGTACAAAACAAGCCCTAGAAGGCGGGTTACTTGCTGCAACATTAGCGTATAACGCGGGTCAAGTGGAACGCGCTCAAGGGTTTTATACCACCCTTGCCAACACCGGTAGCGGCACAGCGCAAGCACAAGCCTTTTTATGGTTGGGCAGGCTCTACCAAGAGCGTGGGCAAACCGATCTGGCGCAACAAAGCTTTACGGGCGCAGCCCAAGCCAACCCTGGCGGCTATTACTCCGTGCGGGCTGATGATATTTTGAACGGGCGGGTTCCCTTCCAACCGCCGAGTGATTATCAATGGGAATTTGATGAGCAAACTGATATTGCCGACGCCGAGCAATGGCTCCGTGACACATTTGGCATTGAACAAACCGGCGCACTCTATCCACTGAGTGACGCCCTCGCCCAAGACCCACGTATGATACGGGGTCAAGAGTTGTGGGAACTCGCTGATTTTGAGGCTGCACAAATCGAGTTTAATAATCTGGTGACAGCCTATGAAAATGATCCCTTAGCCCAATATCAACTGGCGGTCTATTTTAAAGACATCGCCCTCTACCGCACCTCCATTGAAATCGCTGCCCGTTTGATCATCACGTCTGGCGCAGACAATTTCACCGCCCCACGCTACTTAGTCCGATTGCGCTACCCCATCCACTATTTAGATTTGGTTTTACCCGCCGCCGCACAATGGGGTGTTGATCCGTTATTAGTATTTTCATTGATCCGCCAAGAAAGTCTGTTTGAAGGCTTTGCAACCTCCTTTGCTGCCGCACAAGGCTTAATGCAGATTATCCCCCCGACCGGTGAGGAAATTAATCAACGCATTAACTGGTCAGCCGATTATCAAAATAGCGATTTATACCGTCCGTATGTCAATGTATATTTTGGCGTCTTTTACCTTGATTGGGTCATGGAAAACTTTGCAGACGGGCAACCCTATGTAGCCTTAGCAGGGTATAATGGCGGTCCGGGTAATGCTGCCGAATGGTTCAGCATTTCAGGTCCTGATCTGGATCTGTTTGTACAAACTGTTACTTTTGCTGAAAGTAAACTCTATGTAGAACGCATCTACGAACAATATACGATTTATCGTTACATCTACGGGATCGAATAATGTTCCGCTGGTTCACAGGGAGCTTGGCAATCTGCCTTTGGGTAAGTTTGATTGCCTTACTCCTTGCCCGCCAAGCGGAACCCTACCCAAGCCTTGCAACCATACAAGAAACCTCCACCCACACCAGCATCACGCGCTATACATGGCGTGGCGAACTTGAAATCCCCTTTACCAAACCAGCAGAAAATATTTTTCGTACCCAAATCTTCAATGAGTGGATTTATTATCTTGATGTTCAGTGGGGAACCCAAACCAGCACAATATACCGTCGCCACTATTTAACGAATGAGCGGCAACAACTCAATCCATCTACGAATAGGCTAAATGATCTCTTGTCATGGTCACCTAACAATACATGGATACTGTATGTCACTGGCTCCACCCATCAGCTAGAGCTATACGCCATGCAGCCAGATGGCAGCACCCATCACAAGATTGCTTCACAAACAGTCTCCAACTTCAGCTTACAAGAGTTATATAATCCGAACAATCTTTGGTTATTTAATGTTTTAGGTTGGCAGACGAATGACACCTTTTGGCAGGTTAATGAGCAGTCACAGCTACAAGCATACACCCTTAGTGATACAGGATTTACAACAAATCATCTTTATGATCTAACTGCCTACCACAACATCCAACTCATCGCATGGTCACCCCAACAAGATATGGCACTCTTGCGCATGAGCGATCAATTCCAAACCCCCGCCTATTACCTATTTGACACACCAACCGCAAGATTAATCCCATTACCGACAGAAATTCGTCACGCAGATTTTGAATTATGGGGTCAATGGCTCTATTTTGTCGATTACCTAACCCCTGAACGTCCAATTTATCGCATCAATGCTGAGGAATTTAAAACCCTTACGCCGTCTAATTTTGAGAGTGAATTACAAGAATCCATAGATGGGCAATCTCTCATCTATCGCGGGCGAGATGGCAACCGCTGGCAAATTGATATTGATGGCGGGAACCGTACACGCATCACCGATAATCCGATTGATGGGGTTATGTTTTATGATTCCGATGGGTGGCAATATTACATGCAAAATAATTCGGTTAGCAAACGTGTCATACGCTTTGATCCGCTAACCTATCAATCCGAAACCATTTATACTGCTCCATCATTTTTTGCGTTGAACACCATCACGCTCAACAATTTATATATTTTTCAAAACACCCCACCACCCAACAATCGTAATGAACTAATCCGCGTCAATTTAGCGCCTAATCAATCCGCGCAACCGTTAGCATTAGCCCGTAACATGGCTGTTATCGGGGAGTTACCACCACTATCACTACCATTTCAGGAATTTTATATAGCGGCAGTTGCCAGTCTGTTAACGTTACTCAGTTTATGGCAATTTAACCAAGCCCATACGCCATAATACTATACAAGCGAGAGCGATCCTCAAGTGGTTCGACATCACCCAAGATCATGCGCGTACACCCGCCTGTTGACGCAAAGTGATACGTCTTTAGAATCGATTCTACATGAGAGTTAAGGCTCGCTTCAGGGGGGGACACACTCACTGCATATCCGCGTAAATCACGTAACGCAGTGGCTAACAGTGCCGCTGCACCATCAGGTGTATGGTGTTGCCACCCCCCAATAGACGCTGCCCGCCGTTTCGGTATCATCGCCCCTAAAAAACCATGTACTTCCCCATCACGCATATCGACCCACACACGATACTCTTCAATAAACGTTTTTAGAACATGCTCACGGGGCGCACCAAAGGTTACGTGATCAAATGCTGTAATTTTTCCCAGATCATCCAGTGTTGCGCGGCGTATAGTTTTCACTTTGGGGTCTGGTAAGCGCTGCTCAGGTAACACCGTTTGCCAATAGGGTACGTCATACAACGCCCGAAACCCTAATTTTTCATATAGTGGACGCCCAAAAGATGAAGCATCTAACATAATTTCAGGAATTTCGCGCTTTTGTAATTTGTCGATCATAGTTTCCATAATCCGCCGCGCAAAACCTAATCCCTGATAGCGTCGATGGGTGATCACCATCGCAATCCACGCGCGCTGTTGAGCATAGCGAATGGATAACCCCGTCGCTAACAACTCTCCACTGCGCCAATCGGTAATGCCATAGGCACCTTGTTCGCTCCAACGAATAAAATGCTGCCAGACTTTAGGGGAATGATCCCAATCCACCGAGTTCCCGACTGCCGAGGCAGCACCCGCATCCTTGAGTGTCAAACGCCGTAATGGAAAATCACCAGCCATATTGTTACCTCACACTTAAGTTATCAAAATGAAAATCGTTATGGTGCATCCCCCACAAAGACCGCCCCCGAATAAACAAGGTGATCACATCCGACTGCGCGGTGATAGCTGGGGTTTCTAAATATTGATAGGTATCGTAATAATTCCGTGTAATCCAGACAATATTACCACTAAATGGATCAATTCCTCCGGCGGGATCAATCCCAAGTGCCACTTCACAATTCAATTGATCGTCACGGGTCACCAACTGACTGATTAGCGGGTCTTCATGCACCGCAGGGGTATTATCACACCATGTAAACGCCATACCACCAAATACATATGCTTGTCCGATCACAGCCTCCACACGACGGTATAACCCCGCTGTACATACGCCATACGTACAGAAAAACCGCACCGCTTGTGATCCATTCTGCACCCGTTCCCCCAGAATCATTTCATCCCCATTTAATACTTGAAATTCAGGGCGATAATACACCGCACTCGGATCATCCAATAATGGACATTGGCCATCTGTAGGCAATTGTTGGTAGAGTGTACAATCCAACTGACCACGCCGCCACCATGCTTGCCAGCCTTGTGGCACGCCAATTTCAACCTGATCATCTTGATAATTCTCGCCACCTTCAAACGATAAATCTGCCGCTACCAGTGGTAGCGGCACTTGGGCGACCGTATTACCCTCAACCGTTGCATTAATGCCAGCCGCTGCAACTTGCGGTACCGTCGTATTCACCGAGGTCACAATCACAAGCGGTGGTTGTTGTGCTTGGCTTTGCGGTGTCACCAATCCTGCAATTAAGGTTGCCATTGGTGGCGGTGTAGCACTCAATGCCCCTTGTGGCAACTCAATCACGGATGAATTCGGTGGACGAGGGCTCACGACACCAGCGAGGGTGGGCGGCGCGGTGGAGGTCAGCACCTGCGTAGCGGTGCTGGGCGAGGTCGCGCTGGGTGGGCGGGTGGGTTCCAAGCTTGGTAAGGGTGGGGATGTAGGCACAACAAAAGATGTTGCACTCGGTGGAATACTAACCGTTGGGGATGCCAGTTCTGTACCCGTCGTTGTTGGCAATGGATTTATAGTTGGGCGCAAGGTGGGCACAATTGGTGCGTCTTCTGGTTGGCAAGCCACCACCACAATAATCAGAGAAAACATCCAAATTAACGGTTTCATGAATTCAGTTTACGAGTTTTATCCAAAATACGGTAGGATCGTCATAATGCCAGTGTCTAAGGATAAAATAATGTCAGAAATTAATGCATTAGCAGCACTTGAAGCAAAAGCTCAATTAACCCCTTTTACTTATAAACCTCATGACCTAAAGCCCGATGACATCGAAATTTCAATTTCCCATTGCGGGATTTGTCATAGCGATCTTCATCTAATTGACAATGATTGGCGAAACGCTCAATTTCCACTCATCCCCGGCCACGAAATTGTCGGCAAAGTCACCGCTATTGGTAGCGCTGTTGCCCCTGATCTAATGGGAAAGCGTGTGGGGGTCGGGTGGCAACGCAGTTCTTGCATGACGTGCGAATATTGCGCTACAGGATTTCATCAACTCTGTGCTAAAAATGAACCCACAACCGTGACCAATTACGGCGGATTTGCAGAAAAAATTATCATTGATCATCATTTTGCCTTTCCCATTCCTGAACAACTCGCCTCTAATCATGCTGCCCCCCTTCTCTGCGCCGGCGTTACGGTGTACACCCCCCTTCATAAACATCTTAAACCAGGGATGCGTGTTGGGGTTATTGGGATTGGCGGCCTAGGGCATTTAGGCGTTCAGTTTGCCAAGGCAATGGGTATGGAGGTGCTTGCCTTCACCTCAAACCCTGCCAAAGCAGATGAAGCCCGCCAACTGGGCGCAACCGAGATTGCCAATAGCCGCGACAAAAATGATTTTAAAAAGTTTCGGCGCAGCCTTGACTTTATTCTATGTACAGTTTCTGTCAATTTGGATTGGGGCGAATATATGAAGCTGCTAAAACCAAATGGAACATTATGCTTTGTGGGCGCAGTGATGGGGGATATTGCAATCCCTGCCTATAACTTCCCAGGGTTCCAAATGACGGTTACTGGTGGCTCCATTGGTGGACGGGGTGACATGTTCAATATGTTGAACTTTGCCGCTAAAAACAACATCGCCCCTTGGATAGAAGAACAGCCTTTTGATAATGTCAATCAAGCAATTGCACGGCTCCGCAAGAATGATGTGCGGTATCGCTTTGTTCTGGAACACTAAAATGAACCCTAATGGGCGTCTTGTGGGACGCCCAGTAAATCCAAACAAATCTAATCCATCATCCGTTCAAAACGGGTACTATTGAGGTGTGTAATCGCCACAGCTAAAGCATCTGCCGCATCATCAGGCCGAGGCGGTTCATCTAAATTGAGTAACTGCATGATCATCACCTGCATTTGGATTTTGTCAGCGCTACCATACCCACTAATCGACGCTTTGATCTCCTTGGGTTTATATTCAGCAGCCGTTTTTCCATCCTGAGCAATTGCCAACAACATCACACCACGCGCTTGAGCTACCGTGATGGCCGTTGTGGTGTTCCGCCCAAAAAATAGTTGTTCAATCGCAATTTCATCTGGTTGATGTTTTTTGATCAGAGCAGAAAGTTTGGTGTGGATAGTTAATAGTCGTTCGGTCATTGGGGTTTTGGCGGGAGTGGTGATCACGCCATAATCGACTGCCACCAACCCACCATCAGCATCTTCACGAACAAATCCATAACCCGTGGTGGCTGTACCGGGGTCTAACCCAAGCACAATCATTTAAGCAGACTCAAATGCAGCAATCGCTTCATCTGAAAGATTCAGGTTAGATGCCACACTCGTTACATCATCTAATTCTTCCAAGCGCTCTAGGAGTTTTAAGACTTGCACCGCTTCATCAGCGCCTAAATCCATCTCATTTTGCGGAATCCATGTCAACTGACTATCAGTAATGACATAGTCACCTTCTTGCAAAGCCTGCGCCACTTTAAACAGGTCTTCCCGCACGGTATAGATATTGATCATGTCTTCTTCTTTGATCACATCTTCAGCACCGGCATCCGCCGCCACAAGGAACACCTCGTCAAAGTCTACATTTTCCGCTTTGATTTGGATAAACCCTTTTTGGTCAAATTGCCATTGCACCGCATTCGCTTGCGCTAAAGAGCCATTGGCTTTATTAAGCGCATTTTTGATTTCCGCCAAACTCCGATTGCGGTTATCCGTGCTGACTTCGACAATTAGGGCAACACCACCCGGCGCATAGCCTTCGTAAACAATGTCTTCATATTGCACGCCATCATCACCAACACCAGCACCTTTATTGATCGCCCGCTCAATGTTGTCTTTTGGCATGTTTGCTGCCCGCGCTTTGTCAACGGCCAAACGCAAACGCGGATTTGCATCTACATCAGGGCCACCGCCTTCACGCACGGCGGTTACAATTTCACGCACCAAGCGGGTGAACAGCTTAGAACGTTTGGCGTCTTCTGCACCTTTTTTGCGCTTAATGGTAGACCACTTACTATGACCAGACATAAACCTCTATTCCTTCTCATTATCGTTCGTTGAGTAGTATAGCAGATCGCACACAACAGATGGCACACAAATTGCCCTTTATCTGCTAGGTGTTAAAATACATTCTCAGATCACCCGCATGAATGCTTAAGGATACAACATGCCTACCAAAGATCATTATTTTGTCATCCATTCAAAAAAAGATCATCAACGCGTTGCCCCAATTATTAAACACCTACAAAGCAAAAATTATATGATATGGGCAGACACGATGCTGAACCCTGGCGAAAATTGGGTCAAAACCATTGACGACATTTTACGACGCGCGCGCGGGTTGTTAGTATTTATTTCAAACAACAGCCTGCAAGAAAAAGCCGTGCAACAACAACTCGATATTATCCGACGTGGGAACCTTACTTATGTTATTCCAATTATGTTAGAAGATGTTGAGCTACCACCTGAACTATTGACAACAATAGGCATCGATATCACTGGCAGTGACACACCAACAGCAAGCGCAAAAATTGAAGCAGCCATCAAAAATCTACCAGAAAAAGAAGTAGACATATCTTGTTTAGAATCTGACCAAGTTGAGGATTTAGCTCAAACGCTAGCGAATACCCGCCGAGGGACAAAATATAGCGGGGATGATCAATCGGCTAAAAGCCGCATCCCTGACAGTATCTTTATTGTTCATGGGCATGATATAGAATTACGGGATGAGGTTGAACAAACACTCCGTGACTGGGGCATTGAAACCGTGATTCTCCAACAAATTGATGCCGTGAACGATTCCCTGTTTCAAAAATTTCTAACCTTTAGCGAAGACGTTGAATTTGCAGTTGTCCTACTCACCGCAGATGATTATGGTGCATCGCGTCGCCAATATGATGCCCCTAATGTGGGCGACCGTGCCTTACAATTCCGCGCCCGCCAAAACGTCATTCTCGAACTGGGTTTCTTTTATGGGTATCTCGGTTGGGAAAATGTATTTGTACTCTTTAAACCTGCCCAAGAAGTATTCCCTAATTTTGAAATCCCTTCTGACCTCGGCGGGATCCTCTTTGATCAGGTCGATAACGAGGGGAAATGGCAAACACAACTCGCCAATCGCCTGCAACAAGCTGGATTCATCTTGCCAATGTCCTAAAAAATGGTTGGTCTTTTGGCATATTCGTGGCAAAATTAGTGCAATAGAAAATGAGGAGATATTATGGCTGAGAAACCAGATGCACATCCAGCGTTAAATGAACAAGAAAATATTATTGCGGTTATTGGGGGAATTGGTTTAACCCTCATGGTCGTTGCTGGCACTCTTGATGCTTTTACGGCAGGCGAAACCTTCTTAGGCATGTCATATACAGCTACTGCTATCATTGGCTTGATTTTAACTTTCATAGCCTTCTTATTATGGCTCGTTGTAATGCGCCCGTACGAAGAAATGGACGACCTCAAAACCCCACTTTACACTGGCCATCACCATGATGACGATCACCATGATGATCATGACAGTTCAAACGATCAGAATGATACCGCCAAAGCTGTTGCTGAAGCGCTTGCCCAAGCTGACCGTCAACCAACCCGTATGGTAGATTTAGAGTCTTTGGCATCCGAGTTCAACATTGATGTTGCTCCTGCTGAGGTAGTAAATACCCTCGCAGAAAAACCACCGGAATTAGCCGCTGTTGTAACAGAAGCAGAACCTATCGCAGAAGATGCCCCCGATCCCGATGATCTAACCATCATTGAGGGCATTGGCGCAAAAAGTGCTGAGGCACTCAATGCCGCAGGTATCACAACGTTTGCTGATTTAGCTGATCGGAGTCAAACTGAAATTGACAACATCATCAAAGATGCAGGTGTTCGTGTGGTTGGCAGCACCGCTAGCTGGAACAAACAAGCTCAATATGCTGCAAATGGTGACATTGAAGGATTGTCTCGCTATCAGGATGACCTGAAAGGTGGCGAAGACCGAAAAGATGATCTGACAAAAATTGAAGGCATCGGCGCAAAAAGTGAAGCCGCGCTCAACGCTTCTGGCATCACCACCTATCGCCAAGTTGCAGAACTCAGTGGCGAAGAACTCACCCGCATTGTAAAAGAAGAACATAAAGTACGTTTGGTTGGCGACGCTGCAACATGGTCAAAACAAGCACAATATTTTGTTGATGGTGACCTCACAGGCTTGAAAGCCTATCAAGATAGATTAGTTGGCGGTCGCGAAGTCGATTAATCCTATTGCAAGCTAAATGCTAGGAACCATCTAATGTTATCGTGGTTCCTAGCCCCCCAACAATTGAGAGATACCGCGTCTCACTCAGCTACCCCAATAATGGATGCGACATGTTCAACCATTTGTTTTGGCATTACAGGTTTAGGTAAAAATTTGGATATGTTATAGTCAGAAAAATCAGATTCATTATGTTGAATACTAGCACTCGAAACAATAACCGGAACATGTTCACCATTAGGCGTTTCGCGTAACCGTGCTAATAATTCGACACCATCAAGTTCGGGTAACATAATATCCAAAATCACCAGTTCAGGTGCTATCTGCTCCAACCATTTTAATCCTGAAGCACCATCACCACGTACAACAGTCTTATACCCTGCGCGTTGCAATGCTGTTGACAACATCGTTTGAATATCGAATTCGTCTTCAATGATAAGTATAATTTTATCCACTAGATTGCACTCCAAAATATACCAGTAGTGTACACAATTTTCAGATACTCGTGGAAGATTATAACGAACCTCAAACATTATTGTTATAGACTATACACATACACCATAATCTGCATAAATACTTAAGCTTGATATAATGGAACTGCAACAGTCGGCTAAAAACGGAACGGAACACGATGGATCAAAGTAGCGTGTTTATTTCATATCGACGTTTAGATGGCGAATTTGTTCGCTATTTAGATGCTGAGCTACGCGCCAATGGGCGCAAGGTGTGGGTAGATTGGGCAGACATCCCCCCCGGTAGTTTAGATTTTCAGGAAGAAATCAAAAGTGGGATCGATCAAGCTGATGCACTCATTGCTGTGTTATCGCCAGATTATTTGGACTCTGAATATTGCTTAATGGAACTAGAATATGCACACCGTAGCGGTAAACGGTTGGTTCCCATTATTTACCGAGATATTCATCAACAGAACATTCCGCACAGTATTTCACACATTAATTGGGTCTACTTCAATCAATCGGATTCTTTTGAGACTGCCATCGAAAAAACTGAACAAGCCCTCGATACTGATTATGGTCATGTAACGACACATACACGGTTATTATTACGTGCTCGTGAATGGGAAGCCGCCGCACATGATCGCAGCCTGCTGTTGCGTGGCAATGAGTTGCGTCGTGCTGAAAGTTGGATTCGCCACACAAAAGATAAACGTCCCTCTCCAATTGAGTTACACAATATTTTTATCCGCACTAGCCGCAATGCAACTAACGGACGGCGTTTACGCACGCTTGCGGCATCTATAGTCGTAGCATTAATTCTTGTCTTAGCAGTATTTGCGTTTTACCAACGCTACCAAGCCATTCAAAGTGAACGGATCGCCCGTAGCTTGGTGCTAGGCAGTAGCTCATTGGTTGTTTTAGATGATAACAACACCGATCTTGCTATTGCGTTAGCGTTGGGCGCACGGGAACTTGGTGGAGAAACTGAAATTGCCAATGAGCGTGCATTGGCAATCGTGGCGTATGCCCCTGGTACACGCCGTGTTCTGTCCGGGCATAGCGATACGGTACGCAGTGTGCAATTCATACCCAATAGTCATCATGTGATTTCAGGCTCTCAAGATGATAGCGTTATTGTCTGGGATTACATGACGGGCGAAATTATCTATACCTTAACTGGGCACACCGGCGATGTGCGTAGCGTTGCTGTCAATGCGGAAGGCACACAAGCTGTCTCGGGGTCATCAGATAATAATTTAATCGTGTGGGATCTGGCCACAGGCGAGATTATCCAAACTTTAAGAGGGCATACTCGCCGAATACGTGGTGTTGATTTTTCCCCTGATGGCAAAATGATTATCTCGGCAGCCGAAGACGGCAATGTGAATGTTTGGAGTAGTGTGAGTGGTAACCTCATACTTACCCTACCACAACCAACAGATGCCGGGTTTGCGCTTTCAGTTGCATACAGCCCTGATGGTGCAACTGCCCTAGTCGGTTACAGTAGCGGGTTAGTGGTGTGGTGGAACATCTTGAGCCAAGCCCCTGTCAAATCCTTTCAACAACATACAGGATGGGTTGAGAGTGTTGTCTTTACACCAGATGGTCAACATGCCCTTACTGGATCGCGCGATTTGGAAGTCCATTATTGGGATCTCATCAATGAAACCTATATCCCCTTATTAGGGCATACAGACTGGGTGTTACATACCGACATTAGCCAAAATGGGCAATATGCTTTAACAAGCTCTGAAGATGAAACCATCCGCATTTGGGACTTAAATCTTGGGATTGAAATTCAACGCTTTGAGGGGCATACCAACGGTGTATGGCAAGCAACGTTTTCATTAGAGGACTTACCCGACAATAGCAAACCTCAACATATTATTTCAGGAGCCAGTGATGGTGACGTGCGCTTATGGGATGTAAACTCTCAAGATCAAGCGTCACGCTTAAATGCAGATGCGCATTCACAAATTATTGCGCTGGCAGTGGTTGACGATGGATTAACATTTGGCACATCCGGTGGACGCTTACAACACTGGAAAACTTCTGCTGAATCGCCCGAAAGTTTATCAGGAGGGCACTTATTTTCGTCAATCAATACTGTAATCAGTAGTGAGGATGGCGACATCATCATTTCAGGAGCCAGTGACAATACTTTAGTGGTTTGGAATGAAACGGACATCGCACAACGCTTTGAAGGTCATGATAGCCCCATCACAGCGGCGGCCTTTACCAATGATGAACAGTGGATACTCTCTGGTGATGAAAGCGGTACATTGATTCTCTGGGATATTAACACGGCTGAAATTATCAGAACTTTTAATGAAGATGGCGAAAATCATAGCAATCGGATCAATGGGATTGCCATTGATGGAAACCGCGCCGCCACGGCTGCGGATGGCAACACCATTTTGCTATGGGACATCAATACAGGCAATAATATCGGACGGTTAGAAGGACATACAGAAAGCGTCAATGATCTCGTGTTTGATGATGACGGTATATATCTCTATAGTGTTTCGGATGATGAAAGCATCATCATGTGGGATATGGAAACCAGTAGCATTTTCCGCCGATTTTTAGGTCATACAGAATCGGTGTTTAGCATCGACTATTTCAACACCGATGACAATCGCACCTACCTCATTAGTGGCGCAGGCGATCTGACCGTGCGGGTTTGGGATGTGCAAACAGGGCAAGAGTTACGACGCTTTGAAGGGCACACCAGCCGCGTGACCCAAGTCTTTTTTACCAGCAATGGCGAGCAAGCTGTATCCGCAGGGTTAGATGGCACCATTCGTTTTTGGCGAATCCACAATAGTGCTGATTTGGTAGTTTGGACAGAGGCAAACCGTTATGTCCGTGCGCTTGCCCCTGAAGAATGTGCCATTTATCAAGCCAATGAATTATGCGAAAGCTGATCACATATTTTAATATTTCTACTCAGCGCTGACAATCAGCTTGAGTTAATTCTATAGAAGCCTATCCACTTGAACAGAATGTGCTTTGGCCACTTTGCCATTGCGCTTGGATTTCAGTGGCTCGTTCAATCTCAATAACTTTTGTACCATTCCATATAGAAAGTTTCCACCCAGCTGAGCAAAAAGCGAGATATCCCATATCTCCCCAAGCAGGAGTATATTGTCCATTAACTGCCAATAAAGTTTGGTTATTTTCATCTCGTACATATATCATTTGTTCTGATGAAAAGTAAGTAACAAATGCCCATTGTCCGTTATTTGCCCAAGTTATACCACCATTATGTGCGCTAGGATTGTTGCTAATGTTCAAGGTTTGCTCACCATCCCATAGATATATCTGCGTATGTGTGTCCTCAGGTGTCTGTAATCCAAAGGCAATATCCCCAGTAGGTGTCCACGATGGTGCAGACTGATACTGAACTATATTTGACATAGTTGTCGTATTATCATCCCAAATTACAATACGATACCCACCATCAAGACTAGACAAGTAAGCAAGTTGATTATCAGGACTCCAAGCAATATAACGATCTTCCCTGCTTGGGTTTTTACTAATATTGACAGTCGAAAAACCATCCCATAGATATATCTCAGGCGGCGGTGAATCACTAGAAAATCCAAACCAAACGGTAAACGCGAGCCGACCATCACTACTCCATGCCACATCATAACCAACTGGTGTACCCGATAAATCTTCAGGCGTGATGTTTATTACATTTTCTCCATCCCAGATATAGAGCAAAGAACCTTCATTTTCTGTAGGAACAGATAATGCAAGGTATTGTCCACCAGAGCCCCATCCAAGTGGATAACCGTCTAAGTTAATTTGTTGGCTGAGATTTATCACGGGCTTAGTTAAGTCATTGATGTCAAGCAAGTAGATTTCAGGTGAGCCCGTAGATGGGAAACTTACTTCAGAAAATGCAACTATCCCTTTACTGCTAAGTTTAAATAGGATTTGATTTTCACTTTGATGCAATGTGACAGTCTCATTTCCTATAGAATCATAACGATACATAGCCCAACTACTTACATCATCAGTACTATAAAGACGAGAAGTAAAAACAAGCTGATCAATACCATCAACGTGAGTATCGGTAACACCCTGTAACCCCAAAATAAGACATATAATAAGCGATAAGATTTGCTTCACGATATACCTTAATTACTAATGAGCAGATAAGGTTTAATCCAAATTAGGGGCATGGTCTGTGCGTACAGGATCAGTATCTTGCCCCCATTCTACCAATGGTTGCAGGGTTAAGGTCTCATCAACAGCAACCCATTGGGCTAACAATGTTAGGCGTGGCGATTGATTGGGGAATTTATGAAGCGCTACAACAAACGGTAGCTTTTCAAGTAATGCTTGATGGATTGTCTCAGCCTCGATACCCCATTGTTTTTTACGGATTGCCATACTCACCGCACTTAACAAGCGATCAGGTTCATGCGTACCTCGAAAAATAGCAATCGGTTGGGGCACGTGCTGAATCGCATTCCAAAACGCAATTGATTCATCACCACGAATTTCATCTAAGACAATCGTCTGAGGGGCATCTTCAAGAGCATTCATAATCTGAGCATCAAACTCGACGGCACTGCTTGAATCTGCGGGTTTGGGGGGAACTGCCGCCAATCGTGTGATGCCTTCTGAAAGCTGCATCTCGGTTGCGCGTTCTACAACCGTTACATTTTTTAGCTCAAGATGATTGAGCAATGCTGATACAACTGTTGTTTTACCAACACCCACTTCACCCGTGACCAATAGCCCGCGTCCACTATTCAAAATATTGATTAATAATTCCATTGCTTCAGCGGGTAAAACCAATGGCGTTAGCGCCTCAAATGTAATCGGTTGGCTAGGGTGTAACCGCAATTGGACGCTGTACATGGGGCTAATCGGTGGCGCAATCACACTTAGCCTAAGCGGACGATCATATAAGTTGAGCCCGACTTCTTGAAACGGATATTCTTGCATCAGTGCCGTACCCGTCGGGGCAATTAACCGATTCAGGTTATCTTCAACATCTGGCAACGTATGAAAGGGGCTGGTTAGGGTTTCGATTTGTTCAAACCCGCGCCGTGCCGCTACTTGCGTAATATTTTCAATCGTAATTTCAGTAATGGCTTCATCCTGCAAATACCGATCCAATGCCCCAAAATAAAATAGATTAGCCACCGCGTTATCAATCAATTCGCGCTTTACTTCTGTGGGCAAAGTCACATATTCAGTTGACAAAATATAATCGGTAACTTCTGTAATCGCTGCACGGCGTTTCGGGCGCGTATCTAGTTCACTCAATATATCCGGTCGCCCATGCGTTTCTTGGGCAAACGCATCTTCGATCCGCTCTTGTAAGGCCGCTAAACTATAGGAGCGATTGCCCATTTTATCTGGATAGAGATTGGAAGAATTGTCAGACATCAAGAATTCCTTTTGCACGTTAACATACTGATATGGCTAACTACTCATTTAAGTGTATAACTACTGTCTATTCTATGGGATGTCAAATGGCGACAATAAGCCCCTCACCTAACTCCCTAAACAGGCTGACTGAAATCAGTTATAATGCCCCTTCCTAGGGCGTCCCTACGGAGCTCCCTCACGAGGTTGAGCTTGTAGCGTCGCCTTAGGGGCATCATCTTTATTCACTGCCAACTTCATAGGATTTTATGCCAACCAATTCAACAGGATTCGGCAATTGTCCGCTATTCAGCATTTGCACCATCACACTCGCATCCAACACGTTATCAATTCCCACAATTAGGGCAGATGTACTAAACCCTGATTGGATAATCGGTGTACTAATGACGACCCCATCAAATACAATCGCTAGTGGATCACCAATCCGTTGCAAGGTTAATTGAAAAATGTCTGTCTCTCGCTGTGGATCAAACTCAACACTCACGCCTGCGCCGCCTGTTATCTCATCTTGATACAAAGCAGCAGCATCAACCCATTCACTGGTGAAGGCTGTTTCATAAACTGTATCAGTGGCTCCCTCACAAAACACGACACCGGGATACAATTCCAATTGTACCGCTGTGAGGATACATGCACCCGCTTCAGGCATCTCATCTAATGGCACATCAACAAACTCTAGCAATCCAATTTCCAATAATAACGGAACCACAACATCACTCTCACCATCCGTTGAGACTTTGATCTGTTCCTCATTTTCGGCATCTTCAGCAGCCACTAAAACCACCTCTGATGGAATCTCGGCGGCGTCTAAGCGAGCAGCCAATACATCACGGGTGAAAAGTAAATCGGCTTCATCTATTGCTGTTGGCACTCGTAACCAAATCGCTAAGGGATACCCAGCATTAACTTCCGGTTCTTCTGTCGCAGTTGGTGTTACTGTTACCGTGGGGGGTAATGCAGTGGGTTCCACGGTCGCCGTTAAAGTTGGTGCAAGTGTTGGTGTGGTTGTTGGGAGCGGTGTTGCTGTAAATGGAATGGCGGTCGCCGTCGGCTCTATTCGGGGTGCGCCCTCAATATCTGGTTGGATGTCCATCTCCGATGGTAAGACATTCATCAACCCACAGCTCGCCAAGATAAAGGTTAAAATCATCATCCAAATAGAATTAGGATTTTCAAAAGTCATTTTTCAATCTCTCTCTAACTCGTTTATGCTAATCCAAATAACCGATACGCGTTTTGTGTAGTTTGTGTGGCCAGATCTTCAACAGAAATCCCGCGCACCTCTGCCAATTTTTCAGCGACATATTGCACATAGGCAGGCTCATTCCGTTTCCCACGATATGGTTTTGGTGTCAAAAACGGAGCATCCGTTTCAATTAACAACTTATCATCAGGCACACGACGCGCTACAGCCCGTAAATCATCCGCATTTTTATAGGTAACAGGCCCCGTAAAACCTAAATAAAAACCTGCTGCCAAAGCCCGTTCCGCATAGCGCGGTGGTGCAGAAAACGAATGTAATACCCCCGGACGTCCTTCTAATTCTGGTGGCAAATCCTTAGCCCATTCCTCTAAAATAGGTAATGTATCCGCGCTGGCGTCACGATTATGGATAATGACTGGCAATTTCAATTCTTTTGCCAATGCCAATTGATCCCGAAATGCTTGCGCTTGAATGTCTTTAGGCGAGCGATCCCAATGATAATCCAATCCAATCTCGCCAATCGACACCACTTTATCACCACCCATTTGCACCCAATCCCGCAGGTTATTTAACTCATGGTAACTTGACCACCCTGCTGTACTATTGGGATGCACCCCAACCGCCATGTAAATCCAATCATATTGCTGAACTAACCGCAATGCCCGTCGGATACTGTCCGCATCAACAGCGGGGATCACAATGCTCCCAACGCCGGCGGCTTGGGCTCGTTTGAGCATCGCATCCCGATCCGCATCAAACTTTTCAAAATCAATGTGACTATGGGTATCAAATAAGTTCAAAATAGGCTCCTCATGTAGTTTAAAAGTTGCAAATCTAACACATTTTATGTTATGTATTATTTAACAATAAAATTATGAGAATTTGAAAGATGGGTAATCATTCAGTCAAATGGCACACCAACCATAAAATTATTTGGTAGTGGTTAAGTAGTAAGTGATAAAGCCATTCGTCGATTATGCTCAATGATAAACCAGCGAGTCACCAACTCATGATAAAAATCAGATTTGGAAAACGATAAGGTTTTTCGTGTATATCGCCCCAACCACTGCCGCAAAGTGCCATACCATCGCTCTTGATGAGCCGTGAGTCCGGTCTCTTTACCAACTTGTTGGTGGGTTGCTTCAGGAAAAAC
>JGI12316J15310_10000138_pt4 | contig 90461 bp, 60 predicted proteins | sample MarCyaLeptolynsp_FD_15310 | JGI IMG/M metagenome (IMG submission 15310) | reverse complement strand
AATGGGGGCAACGGTTGCCCGATCGATGAAAGCAGCAATCGCGCTTAATGCGGGTTCGTCAACGGCGACGATGCATTGCTGTAGCAGTTGCCGATACAATTGGCTCTTTTCTGAGTGCTGCCAGGGTTCTAGAAACCCCAGGACATATTCGGCGCTATCGGTGAGTAACTTGGCTTTGGGGCCTTGACGGGCGATGTGGGGCATCTGCAGTTTCTGGCCGGGGATAGATTTGAGCTTGCCGTTCTTCAGCGTCTGCTGTCGTGTGAGATCTTCAATCCGCTTCAACGCTCCGTCAAGGGCGAGATGGAAGCGCCAGCGAACAACACAACTGCTGTACATGTAAGGGGGCAAGGTGGGAAGCGTGGCGGCGAGTTCGACTAGTTGAGCGAGCAATCGATCGCCCCCTGTTCCATATGTGCTCTGAAGAAGCGGGCAACGGCTCTCCCTTTGACGAGCTTGCGACCGTTGCGATCGCGCTGTTGCCAGAATTGCATTTCCCCTTGTTTGTGGGGAACGAAGTCGATGTGGTGCAGCATCAGGCCAAAGTCCTGGGTTTCATTAATTGGGGTTTCGCTGCCGTCAGGGGGCGAGAAGTGGGCGGAGAATTCTCGACAGCCAAAATAGGGTTGATGGAAGCAGCGCCCGCGCTGGAGGCGGCGATTGAATTGCGCTTCGTAGGCGGGGGAAGGTTTGTCGGCATGGGGCCGGGTCTTAGCGGTTGCTTGGACGATGTAGCCGACGTCTTTGAGGCAAAGCGAATGGCGTTGGGTGCGATCGTTTGCGATCGCATAGCGATGAGATGGGTTCCATCCTTTTGCCGCTCTCATCGACTGTCTGCTCTTGATCTCGTTTCTCAGGATCGAGATCCGCTTAATCGGCCTGAGTACGGCAATAGAGTGGATCTGCCACCAGAACTCAGGTTTCCAGAAGATTGCCTCTAGAATCCCCTGAGCTGCTGAGGGGGTGAGCACTTCATAGGTGACGCGCTCGGCTTTGAATTCGGGACGGGTGAAGAGGGCATAGTCGCCCTGGAGTTTGATTTCAATCACATCGGGTTGCCTCCTGGTGGCTGCGTTGTTTGGTTGGTTATTGCAAGCCTGTTTCAAGCCTCAGTCGTTGTTTCAAGCCTATTTCAATCCTCAGTCTGCTGCGGCTAAGGCAGAAGACTGCGCTTTACCATTCCTCTCAATCCGTTCAAGCCGTTCTAATCCTTCAATGGGTTGAAGATTCAGGGCTTGTCTGATCTGGTGATAGGTCTCTTCATTGGGAATATCTTCGATCCGGGACAGGTCAAGCAAGTCAAGCAAAGCGCGGGTATCGCCCTTTTCCCATTTCTGTTCTTGTTTCAGGCGGAGCAAGACTTGCTGATGATAGCGAGTAAACTTCCAGTCGGGACGCTCGCCCCGAGCGAACCAATCTGCCAGGGTTTTGCCGATTTCGGCAGTCGGGAGCTTGAACGATTGCCCGTGGAAGAGATCGCTGGTGTCCTTCTCAATATACAGGGTATGGTCGTCATCTAGATAGCCAATCACATCAAATTCATAATCCATTCCCTTCCGCTGTTCCGGGCCGATGCCAACTTTGCGCGGGGCGTTGCGCCCTTTGTCATTCTTTTCAACTACATACTCTGTCTTGGCTCGCATCGTGGCGATGATATGGCAGCTCGACTTGAGCATGGTTTCGATCAGGCGTCTGTGGATGGGGTTGATGTGTTGGTTCCAGGAGCTGAATTCTGCTCTGGGATCTTTGCGGACGATGTCGGCCTGGAGTTCCAGCAAGCCGCCTTCACCGACCCAGGCATGGGAGAGGCTGTCGATGATAATCGTTTCGTAGCCCATATCCTCAGCTTCATGGATGGCATCAATATATTGATGGGGATGGTAGTTGTCTAGTTCTAGTTGGTCAAAATCGTATTGTCGAGCGTAATGTCGAGATCGTCCGTGTTCGGTATCGATGACGGCTATTGTTTCACCCAGACCTGTGGCGATCTCCAGAGAGGTTTTAGTTTTCCCCGATCCGGCTGCGCCGTAAAGGGCAACGTGGCATCTGGCTTGTTCGAGCTTCGCTTTTTTGAAGCGGCAGGGTTTGGGGGATAGGATTGTACCGTTGGTGGCGCTCATGGTTCTGTGTTCCATCCTCGTTTCTGTGAAGGAAACGTTGGGGGTTCAATGGGGTTCAATCTTCGACAACATAAGACCGTGCGGCCATGGTCTGAATGAGCTTTTGAGGGGGTTGCCAGACTTTGCACTCCCAGTAGTTCCAGTCGTCGATCAGTTCGGCGGGGCGGATTTCGTGGGCAAGATGCAACCCCTGAGTGGCAAGACCGTGGATGAATAAGCGGGCGCGGGATCGATCGCAGAAGCCGAATAGGGCGTACTGGATGCGTCCGTGGTTGCTGACGGTGGCCACCCGTCTGGAAAGTCGATGCAAGCGATCGCCGTCGGGCAACTCAACAATCTCAAGCGGTTCGCTTTCTGTTTCGGTCTCTGTTTCGGTGCTGGAAGGGTCGGCAGGGGGCGGGGATTCATGAGCCATCTGCTGAATCGCCTTCAAGGTCGCTTTGCAGTCCCCTAACGCGCTATGGTCGCCTTCGGGTAATTTTTGCCAGATGTAGTTCTGGTGGTAGACATCCCATTTGCCCACCCATTGGGCGTACCAGCCCATGGCGCAGATGACGGATTGACGGCGTTCTGGAGAAAGGGGATTGCTGAGATCGTGGATCTGACAGCAATGGTGAATGACTTTGCAGTCAAATTTAGCGTTGTAGATGAGGGTGTCTTTGCCCGCGATCGCGCTGGCAATCTCAGGCAGAACGTCGGCGAACTCCGGCGCGTCGGCAACCATGTCATTGGTGATATGGTGGATGGCACTCGCGTCTGGCGAGATCGGAATCGTTGGTTTGCACAGGGAGTTGAGCAGGGTTTCGCCGTCAGAACTGAGAATGGCGATCTGGACAATCTCCGCCTGGGGCTGCAATCCGGTTGTTTCCGTGTCCAGGATGCACCAGTCTGCTCGCTTCAGTAGATCCCGCGCCCATTGGGCGGCGCGTTGTTGGTCGCTGTTCATCTTTATTGTGCGTTCGTTGTTTCACTCTTCAGCCTGGAGTCAGGCTGCTGCTATGCCGATCTCTCCATTCCGAAATTTCGGAATGGGGTTAGAAACGACCGATGTCTGACTCCACTTCAGTCTGTGCTTTGGGGCTGCGGGTGGGGATCTCGTTGGCTTGCTCCAGTTGGGTGCGGGTAATCAGCAGGGGCTGGTCGCGACCTTTAATGTTGACTGACCATGTTTGCTCTGGGGCTGAATCCAGCTCTTGCCAGCCCGCGATCGCGGTTCCACCCAGGGGGGCAAGTTGGCGTCCGTATACCTGCCAAATGGTTTGACAGAGGGTTCCCTGAGTAACGAGGGTTTGTCTGGGGGCAATTGCAGTCATTTTGTCTCAATCCTTATCAATGTGACGATGGGGGATGATATGGGGGACACAGGTTGTCATAACGGGCAACGTTTATCCATAACGAGCCAGATTCATCGCAGCCGAGCGAAGCTGTCTGCTGCTTCAGCGTCCCAACCCTGGTTGTACCAAGCGCTTAACCGTTGCTCCATCGCGGGCGGATGGTCGTGCTGCTCCTGACATTCTCGGATGCCAATCTCGTAGATGATGCATTCCAGAATGAGGATGGCATCGTTTTGTCTCAGGAAGTCGAGCGCTTTTTCATAGGCTTGTCTCCGCCTTCGATCCGGGTTCAGGGCGTGAGAAGGCATACTTCTGATTCCTTGAAGCGAGAGAGGGACAGGGGCGGGTAGTTTTGCGACGTACCCAGGTCATGGAATGGATGGGCGGATTCAGTTCACATCGATCGGGTTGAACAGGGGCATCTCAGCTTCCATGCCGTAGCGCTCGGTTTCCTGGAGTTTGAGTTTCAGTTCCTGGGCCCGAGCGAAGGCGATGGCTGTCATCTGGGTGAGCTGTCCAGCGATCTGGAGATAGCCGACCTGGTATTGGGTGTTTGGGGTTTCGATGGCGATCGTTTTTTCCTGGGAAGTTTGAACCAGTTCGTGGGCGGTCTTGATGTGCGCGATCGCGTCGTCAATGAGTTTGATGATTTGGTTCGGGTCTTGCATGATGTTGGCCTCTTTGCCTCAATATTGTTTTTTCCAAGTCTGTTTCAATCCTCTCAGTCCGGAATTCCGGACTGAGGATCTCCTACAACCCAAACTGTTCAAGAACTGCGCGGTCTAGCTTCCAGTGCCGTTGTTCCTGTTTTTCCTGTGCCTCAATCGTTGACAAGAAAAGGTCTAGCGCTTGCTGCCAGTGCTCAGCAGTACCGAGGACGCGAGCTGAGTTGTTTGTCGTGGCTCCCCAACGATCGCTCCTGGCTTCCCACTGGCCATCGCGGCGGGTGATGAAACCCAGGAAACCACTGTTGAAGCTGACGGAGTAGGTGAAGCCAAAATCAAAGTACTCGCAGGTGAACAGCCCTTTGTCGGTTCGCAGATAAGAAGGCAATGCATAGAGAGGACGCTGTCCTAACAGTGCGGCAACAACGACCTGTCCATATCTGGAAGATTCGGACGGTTGGCCATCGCGCATCAGGATGCGATGGAAGCCTCCCGTCTGCGGATCGTAGACAGAATAGGAGTTAGGAGAGCAGGCGTCGGTATAGACTTCGAGGGTGTCCAGTTCCGCGTTGCCCGCTTGTTTCAAGCCGCGCTCCCCAGGAATGGAGGGAGAGGGAATCGTCACGGGTGTCGTGCCAATTTCCGCCCCTTGAGCAAGGGGATGGGCGGAAGCTGCAGATTGTGTCATAATCTATTTCAATCCTAAAAACTTAGCTGTTTTTTGGGGCCCGCTCTCTCAGCTGTTCCGGCAAGTTCAGGTCTGAGGGGGCGGGTTTTGATTTGTTGTTTGTTTCAATCCTCTTTTCCAGTCCGCGATCTCGGCCTGGGAACGTAGAAAAATGTTTCAATCCTCTTTTCCAGTCCGCGATCTCGGCCTGGGAAGATGCAAATCCCAGTATCCAAATGGATACTAGCGGCGGACAATCCGCCAACGCTGGCAATGCTCCGGCATTCCCTCTTCAGGTTGAAAACCTCAGTGGAATATATTCCACTAGCGGCGAACAACCTGCCAACACTGGCAATGCTCCGGCTTTTCCTCTTCAGGTTGCAAATCCCAGTATCACGCGTGATACTGGCGGCGAACAATCCGCCAATGCTCTGACCTTTCCTCTTTCGAGAAAAAATTCCAGTATTCAATTGAATACTGGCGGCGAACAATCCGCCAATGTTAGCGATACTCTGGCCTTCCCTTTTCGGGTGGAAAATCCCAGTGGTACACGTACCACTGGCAGCGAACAACCCTCCAACGCTAGCAATGCTCTGGCCTTCCCCTTTCGGGTAGAAGATCCCAGTGTCGAATTCGGCACACGACTTGGAAGGTTAAGCGGTGAAATGTCAAAATAGGCGAGTCAATTCTCTGGTGCATCTTCATGTTTCCTCTGGTGGGTATTCCCCAAACCATTGCCACTTTCTTGCAAGCTTACCGAGATGTCTTTTGTCGAGCAGAAGGATTTGAGCATGTCAAGCGCTATATCAGTGGCCTGCTGCTGAGTGCTAACAAAACTTTGCAAGGGATTTATAGCCACATTGCGTGGCCCGAGGGTCAGCAGGTGAGTCGCAGAGCCATGCATGAAGCGGTCTTTGAAGCCGGTTGGGACCGCGCGCAACACCGTGAGGTAGTGGCCGCCCAGCACCGGGGACGGGGACGGGAAGTGATGAACCTGGATTGGACCTTTGCCTATCATCCCGGCAGCGAGAAGATTTTTGGGGCCAAAGAAGCCTACGATTATGATCAATCGCTGTTGGAGCTGCTATCAAACGGTAGTGACGGCTGTCATTACCAATCGCGAGCGAGTCGATGGCATTGCGGTGGAAGTGCAGCAGCCCAAATATGAAGAAGAAGAGTTGGCCTCTTTGGCGATGACGGTGCGCGAGGACTACGAGAATATGGCGCAAGTGAAGCAGCGATTGCTAGAACTTTTGCACTATCAAAAGAATCGACTGGCGTATCGCAAGCGCACGGAAATGGCAGTTGAAATCGTGCGCCAATTGGATGAGGAAGGGCAGTTTCCGGGGGTACCCTATGCCTTTGACCAGGGGGTGCTATCGCGTCCGTTGACGCAGTTAATTGAGCAGGCCGACAAATATTGGGTCAGCGAGATTGAGTGTTCTCGTCATATTTTTTGGCAAAATCAGTGGCAGCGAGTGGATGGAGTGGCCCAGCAGTTAAAAAAGGAGCATCCCGAAAGTTTCCGCTACAAAAAAGTGCGTACTCACCAGGGGGAGGTCAAAGAAATCTGGGCGTTCACCAAGGTAGTGCGCCTGAAGAAATATGGTCGCAAGCGATTGGTAATTGTCCATGAACAGGCGGAGCTTGGCGATTCGCCGCGCTTTTTACTCACCAACGCTCACCATTGGGAGAGTGCACGGGTGATGCAAACCTGGAGCTACAGGTGGCCGATAGAAACTTTTCATGAGTTTTGCAAACAGTTGGCGGGCTTTGAATCGGCTCAGCTACGCAACGAGGAAGCGGTCAAACGCCACTTCTGTTTGAGTTGTATCGCGCAGTCGGTGCTGCAGCACGCTAGTTGTGCGGGCAGAAAATCGGAGAAGTTTAGCTTTGCTCAAAAAAACGAGCACCCCATCGGCCAACGGCTCTATCAACTCAGCCGTGAATCGGTGCAACAGTTGGTGGAGTTAACCCAACACCCGCTCGCTCAAAATCATTCGGTTGAGCAGATCATGGAGGTGATTATGCCCGCATAGGGGGCAATCAAACACAGTTCACACTTTGTCTCTGGGTCAGCCCTTCAGGGAATTGCAACGCCACTGAAGCAGATTTCGTATGTCCACATATCCTTTGAAGAAGAGCCTCAAACGGCTCTTTCAGAAAATAACCTTCCAAGTCGTGTAAGATAACCCCTGGCAAGACCAGGAGTTATCGTTTTGTGCCTATGCCTTCCGCCTACGTCTCAGCAGCAGCCCACCGGTCAGGGCTAGGGTGCCCACGTTTCAATTTTCAAGACCCCATCTTCTGCTGATTTTTTGCAGAAATAAGCTCTTATGACACGTTCATCATCAGGATTCTGATAAGCACAGCAAACCTGTGTAGATTCACAATCCCATTTTTCATCTAGATGAAGCTGGGCAAAAAACTTTTGTGAATCTGAACCAGCCATCTCAATTTTTATGTCTCTATTATCCCATTCCACTTTATAGGACATAATCGTTGCATTCTCAGGAATAGCGATTCCTGTTTGGTTTGAGAGTGACTCAATACTGGGAACATAAGTTTTATCTTTTATCCATATCGGCAAAAATATCAAAAAGAAAAAAGGCGCTATAACCATCGCCACGAGAATCAGGAGATCGAGAAAGGGGTTCCCAGTTCTTTTTAGAGGTATAGATAGCCAATTCTGATGTTTCATGGCTTGACGAAGACGATACTCAGTAGCTTCATATCATATTGGCCTCCGGCGGAATCACCCAATATTTAATCTGCCGTTGTGTCATCCCGTTTGCTTTAAGGTTTGTCGGAGGGTTTCGTGACTGATCGATTCCACGATGCCTAATTCGACAACCTGGCTGGATAACAACCGCAAAGACCATTGACCAAACCCTTTGGGGGGATCCCCTAAGCGTAATGCAATCACCTTGGCTTCTTGTTCCCCATCCAGCTTTTTGGGACGGGGCGCATGGAGGCGAGGCTTCCCCTCTAGAGCCACTTCAAAGCCTTCGTTGACCAAGCGCTGGCGGATGTTTTCCACGGTTTTTGTCCGACACAAAAAAGCCTCAGCAATTTCCTTATCCGTCCAGTTGGGGCCATTGGCATCGGCTTTGAGCAAGATATGGGCACGACGAACCTTTTGCGATGTCCCTTTTTGCCTTTTGATGACTTCGTGTAGGGTTGTCCGTTCTGCATCACTGAGGCGAACAATATACTTTTTAACCATGTCAATCCTTTGGGTCTTCTCAATATCAAGTGCTATTTCCTCCTTAATATACCCTAATTCCTAAGCCTGACAAAGCACTAGGTTGTAATGGGCTTTACCATTATCAGGATGCAGGGCAATGGCCCGTTTGTAGTCCGCTGCTGCCTGATTGAGTTTTCCGGCGTCGTGGGCGTCAAAACCGCGTCGATTGTAGAAAGAGGAAATGTCGGGCAGGCGAAACCAGAAAACGAGCAGTCCTGCAAATAGAAGCAAACTGGACAGTAACTTGGCTTCAGCATGGAGAACTTTAGGCAGTCGCAGGCGCTTTAGCAGTTTCTCGAAACCTTTTTGACCAGCTTCAGTCAGATCGCTGCGGGCTTGCAATAAGACCAATAGACTGGGCAGGATAACAGCCACTGCGCCAGCCACATCGGGCCCGCCGCTGAAAAAGCGACTGGCCAGGTTCACCAAAAGTGCCAGGTTCACCGTCCAACTGCCAAAGGTCAAGCCCTTCCACAACCAGTCGTACCGATTCAGAGGATGAGGCGGTTGGGTTTCATCCAAATACCACCACCAGCCCTCTGGCGGAGCAGGCAAGCTATCGCGATAGCTGGCTAATTCTAGCGCTCGTTCCAGGCGCGGCCCCTGACGCTTCAGTTGAGCATCCAAGGTATGCAGACGTTGCAGGCGCTCGGCCTCCAGGAATGGCTCTGCGGCCAGGGCATGGTGCAAGGCATCCCGCGCGCAGAGAATAGCCAGGGCCTGGTCAGCAGTCAAGGGCTGAGGGCTATCGAGCGGTTGCAGGCTGGCGCGGTAATGGCTAAAGGCCAATCCGGTCTGAGAGGGCTTAACCATTGGTAGCGAGGGGTTTACTGGGTTAAACCATAGTCTGCAATAGGTGCCGATGCAAGGGAAGCTTAACTCAACAACACAGTTAATTGTCCTCTGTCATCAGTTGCAGCTGCTCAAGCTTATCAAGTGACAATTACTTTTGCCCAAAACGACAACTAAAACAAATGCTCAAGCTCTATCCAGTAAAGCTATTGATTAAATGTACTAATTGTCGTTTCCATCGTTTGTAATTGTCATCTGATACAAGCTCCCGAACGGTCAACCTTGCGACATGAACCAGATTGCAGATATCTTGTGTGGAGAGGTACAGATCGATTGATGTCCCAAGTTCAGGAAATTGAGCCATGACTCAAGCCATCACTCCACCCAAAACCAGGCTGACCTTTGAGGAGTACCTGAACTATGACGATGGCACAGACAATCGCTATGAGTTGGTTGATGGAGAGTTAGTTGCCTTACCACCCGAATCAGAAGTCAATGACTTTATCGCGCTCCATCTCCGGGATAGATTAATTGCCCTGGTGGGCAGCCGCAGAATCAGAAATCGTTGCGAACTGCAAGTCACCCGTTTTACCAGCCGTTATCCAGACCTGGTCATCCTCAAACCAGAACACATCGAACTAACCCGTACGCGACTCACCATTACCCTTGAAATGCCGCCGCCTGAATTGGTATTAGAGGTGGTCAGTCCTGGCAAGGCCAATCGAGCGCGAGACTACCAGGCAAAGCGGGAACAGTATGCCGCTAGGGGTATCCCGGAATATTGGATCGCTGACCCCCACGACCAGGTCGTCATCGTGCTGAGGCTGGAAGATGGCGTCTATATCGAAGTCGGTCGGTTCCAGGGAGACGACCAGGTCGTTTCCCCTGGGTTTCCAGCGCTGGAAGTGACCGCTAAGCAGGTGTTGAACCCGATTGGCTAGGGATTCACGAACAAAGGGGATATCATGGCTGAACCGGATGCTGCCAAATATGACCAGAAAGATGCCACTATCCACGGTTTTGCCCCAGCAAGTCAGGGCAGCGCCATCGTCAGCGGTGAAACAGTTGAGGGCAATACGGTCACTGGGACTCAGAGCACGTTCAATGCTCCTATTGGAGCTGTAGGAAATCAGGGCAACATTGAAACTGCTGTAGGAGTTGTTGAAGGCGATCTGATCGTTCACCAATCTCCACGTCCAACGCCAAAACCCACAGGCATTCCCCACAATCTCCCTCGTAGCGGTGCCCAGTTCGTCGGACGGGAAAAGGAAATAGAAACCTTACACCAGCAGCTGCAACAATCGGATCGCATTGCCATTTCTGCCATTGCGGGAATGGGAGGTATCGGCAAAACAGAACTGGCGTTGCAATATGCGCTGATTCACCTAATAGGCTATGCCTTTCTGGGATGCCGCAGGTTTTACGTACAGTGTCTCCGAAGGAGAAACGATGAATTCCTAATCATGAATCCCTAACCATGAGCGATGAGAAATTAACCATAATCCTCTAATTTTTTTAATAGTTTTAATGACTCAATAATGGCTATATAACTATCTCATAACAATATTTCATCTTGCTTAACCTTTTGCGGCGTTTGCCTTACGAGAGATTGCAATTTTAAGATTTGCGGCATGAAAGCAGATACTCTCGTAAACATAACGATGTTTTACTCAAGAGAGAAGTTCTGATTCGCAATTGGATGGCCTGGTGGTTGAGCCTTTAATCCGCAGTTAGGGATAAAAAAGAGTCAGGGATTCCAGATGTCTAATATTTTTTGAATTTTCCCTGGATCTGCTGCCCGAGCTGTCTGCCTAAGTACCAACGCCACCAAAATCGCTAAACTACCCCCGCAAACAGCGATTGTGCGTTCGCAGCCGGTTGCTGGATGTTATTCACTGAATCCAGCCTGCGAAAATCTTTCTGTCTTAACGATCCTGGGTTGCTTTGGTAGGACTGTCCACCCTTGGAAAACTTTTAATTTCGGCATGGTTTGTGTTCGGTATGATTCATATCGGTAGCTGTTGTAAGGGATGAGTTCGACTGGGGTTCATCGCAATCCTCAAGCAGAAAAATCCTGCGCTTTCAGCTACGAATCATCAACCCTGAACCATCCTCTTCATTTCCAATTATTATGCAGGTTTGAATGTCTGAAACGGGTTCTAATTTTTCCAGAGTTAAGGAGGTTTGGGAAGTCTGAGGGCCTGATTTTAGGCTTGAGTTTGAAGCCTGCGTAGGGTTGGCTATCGTGCATCTATTTCCTTGTAGAACGCTGGGGTTCGCGATCGCGGACAACTGCAAAATTGTTCTGAAGGAGTAATGCTGGCCTTTTGGCACTCAACAAGCAGGCTGAAGGAGAAGGGGTTACTTTAAAAGACACCCTCGTATAGAGTATTACTTTTCCAATTCGGTTGTTTCTGTAGGCGGATGCTATTTCTGGCATGCGAGATGTGCGATAGCTCCCTGATTTTTTGAGACAAATTAACCTGAATGTGAATTAACCACACGTTGGATCGCGATCGATCCTGGGAGTGAATTTATGAACGGTAAAGGAGTTTCGGGCTTGCGAAATGTGGCGATCGTAGGCCCGTATTTGAGTGGTAAAACAACGCTGCTAGAAAGCCTGTTATCGGTGGCGGGGGCGATTTCTCGGAAGGGGAGTGTCCGCGAGGGCAATACGATCGGAGATGGCTCGGCAGAGTCGCGCGATCGCAAGATGAGCGTCGAGATCAGCGCTGCCAGTATGGAGTACGAGGGAATTCGCTTCAACTTCCTCGACTGTCCTGGCTCGGTTGAGTTTGCGCAGGAGACCTATAATGCGCTGATGGGAGTCGATGCGGCTGTGGTGGTGTGCGAACCAGTGTGCGATCGCGCCCTCACGCTGGCCCCCCTGTTCAAGTTTCTGGATGACTGGGAAATTCCCCATCTGGTGTTCATTAACAAAATGGATCGGGCCAACAACACCTACATGGAGGTGTTGAGTGCCCTCAATACCGTGTCCAGTCGTCCGCTGGTGCTGCACCAGTACCCCATCGGACAGGGAGAGCAATTAACCGGATTTATCGACCTGGTGAGCGAGCAAGCCTATCACTATCATCCAGGGGCTCCTGCAGATCCAATCCCTCTGCCAGAGGACCTGAAAGAGCAGGAACATCAAGCGCGGGAAGAAATGTTGGAAGCGCTGGCAGATTTTGACGATCATCTCCTGGAGGAATTGTTAGAAGAGATCGAACCGCCCCAGGAAGAAATTGTTCAGGACTTGAAGATGGAGTTGGGGGCCGATTTAATCGTCCCTGTCTTCCTGGGTGTAGCAGAGCAAGACTATGGCGTTCGTCCGTTGCTTGCTGCTTTGTTGCGGGAGGCCCCTGAACCTGAAATCGCTGCCCAACGTCGGGGCATCAAAAAAGCTGATGAGGCTGAACCGCTGGTTCAGGTCCTCAAAACCTATTTCACGCCCCAGGGTGGTAAACTCTCGTTAGTGCGGCTCTGGCAGGGAACCTTGAGCGAAGGCCAGCTCCTGAATAACGTCCGGCCGGGCGGCATTTACCGACTGATGGGCCAGCAGCAACAAAGCCTGAATAACGCTGTTGCCGGTGACATTGTGGCTCTGGCTCGCATGGAGGGAATTTGTACGGGCGATGTTTTGATGACGGGGAAAGATACGACTGAGGCAGAGGAACTGCCGAAAGCGGAAAAATTGACGCCAGTTTATGCGCTGGCGATCGCACCCGAGAAACGCAACGACGAGGTCAAACTCAGCGGTGCCTTGACCAAATTGATGGCAGAAGATCCCTCCCTTGCCTGGGAACAGCACGGTGACACCCACGAAATCATTCTCTGGGGTCAGGGAGAGATCCATTTGAAGGTAGCGCTGGATCGCCTGCGGCGCAAATATAACTTGCCCATGACGACCCATCTGCCGCAAGTAGCCTACAAAGAAACCATTCGCAAGCCCAAAACTTCAATTCGCGGGCGCTACAAACACCAAACCGGCGGGCACGGGCAGTTTGGTGATGTCTATATCGACATTCAACCCCTGTCGCGAGGCGAAGGCTTCAACTTCAGTCAAAAGATTGTTGGCGGTGTGGTGCCTAAGCAATACATTCCTGCGGTTGAAACTGGGGTTCGGGAGTACTTACATCGCGGGCCGCTGGGCTTCCCGGTGGTGGATGTGGCGGTCAAACTCACGGATGGCTCTTACCATTCGGTGGACAGCTCCGAACAAGCCTTTAAGCAAGCAGCGCGCATTGCGATGCAAGCGGGAATGCCCCAGTGCCAGCCGACTTTGCTGGAACCGATTACGGCAATTGAAGTGTCAACACCGACGGAGTTCACGTCTAAGGTGCTGCAGTTGGTGAGCGGGCGACGGGGCCAGATTATGGGCTACGAGGCGCTGTCGAACTGGGAAGGCTGGGATAAGGTCTCGGCGTATCTGCCGGTGGCGGAAATGCATGGCTTTATTATTGAGCTGCGATCGCTAACAATGGGAGTTGGTTCGTTTGAATGGGAATATGACCATCTCCAGGAAGTGCCCGATAAGCTGGCCGAAAAGTTGCTGGCGACGACTGGGGATGGCAACAGCGATCGTGGCCGGAACGGTCGTTAATCTGAAGTGCTAATTCTGTGATGGATGGTCAGGGCAACAGCTTGCTGTTGCCCTTTGTTTGTTTGACCCGATCGCCAATTTGTTTCTTCCTTTGCTACATAGAATGTGAGACAATTGATTTGAAAAATGAGAGGGGGAAACCCATGCAGGCTCTAGAAGTAACTGGAACAGTGAACGTTCAAGGAGAGCTTTCTCTCGATCGTCCCCTAGAAACTTTTACGGATAGTCGCGTCAGATTCATTGTTCTGGTGCCGGAGCAGGCCGCAGTGCCAATTGAAGCAGAAGCGGAGTGGACAAGGTTGACAACTGAGCAATTTCTTCATGGCTATAGCGAAGCTGATGCTCTCTATGAAAAGGTTTGAAGAATAGGGTAGTGGTAAACAAGTAAGGATTTTTGAGCGCGAGGGTGGAACCCTCGCGCTCAAAAATCCTTACATCTGCAGGACTATCAAGAATGGAAAGTTATTAGCCAGGGGAGGTCTTACTGATGGCTTTCCCCTTTATAAATGTGGCAAGCGTTAAACGTCGGCCTGCACTCGTACTTTGAGATACAGGCGATGATGATGTCATTGTTGCGCGAATCACCACTCAATCTCCATGAGTGTATTTGATATTGATCTGTTGGAATGTCAAACAGCAGGGCTTGCGATGGCTTCTAGTGTGAGAGTTCATAAGTTAGAAACTTTACAAAAAAGTCTGGTCGAACGCCGTTTAGGTCAATCTATGGTTTGGGGATGTCCTGATTGCAAGTCCAGGATACTGGCGTCAGTGCCTTTAATGGCGAATAATAGACTGATTGCTATATATAGAGTGTGGGTTGCTGTGGCGCAGGTTCTTCTCGAGGAAATTTACAAAAGCTTTCCGGCTCGGGGCGGCGGGGCTGAAACAACGGTGCTGCGCCGCATTAACCTGACAGTGCAGGAGGGCGAGTTTATGGTGCTGGTGGGGCCATCTGGTTGTGGCAAGAGTACGCTGCTGCGCCTGATCGCGGGTTTGGAGACCCTGTCGGGGGGCAATATCTGGGTAGGGGAGCGGTTGATGAATCGCTTGCCGCCGAAGCAGCGGGATATTGCGATGGTATTCCAGAGCTATGCTCTGTATCCCCATATGACGGTGTATGACAATCTGGCCTTTGGTCTGCGGCGGATGGAAACGGGCAAGCCGCGTCAGGGTAGGGCAGCAAGGGGCACTGGTTTTGTTGTTGAATGGACTGTAGGAGGGGTGTCTGCAGTAACACGATTGCTGCCCAGAGCACTGCGTTATGTGTCGCCCCAGGAACGGTCAGTGGCAGAGCGAGTACAGGGGGTGGCCCGCATGTTGCAAATTGAATCCTTGCTGGGGCGGCTGCCCAGGCAGTTGTCGGGTGGGCAGAAGCAACGGGTGGCATTAGGACGTGCGATCGCACGCAATCCCCAGGTCTTTTTAATGGACGAACCCCTGTCCAATCTGGACGCCAAACTGCGCGCCGAAACCCGCAGCCAGATTGTCAAACTGCAGCGTCAACTCGGCACAACCACCATTTATGTCACCCACGACCAGACCGAAGCCATGACTATGGGCCATCGCATCGCCGTGATGAATGCCGGACAAATTCAACAGGTCGCCTCGCCTCTGGAATTGTATAACCAACCTGCTAACCAATTCGTTGCCGAATTCATTGGTGCACCACCAATGAACTTTCTCCCCATCACTTTCAAAGCGCCGTTGCTGATGTCCCAACCTCCTTTCCGTCTTACCCTGCCGGAACAGTGGGCGAGCGTACTGCAACCCTACGACGGACATATGTTAACCCTGGGCATCCGTCCAGAACACTTGAAAGTAGGAGCTGCTGCACCGAAAAATTTACTGGCGCAGGTCGACCTCGTCGAAGCCTTGGGGAACGATACTTATCTCTCCGCGACCTTGATTGAAGGAGACTTAGCCGGGACAACGTTGCAGGTGAGAATCGAACCAGAGCGACAGGTGCAGGTGCGCGATCGCATCTGGCTATCCATTGCCGTTGATAAACTACATCTCTTCGACCCAGACTCCGGCAGCGCCATACGACCTGAAGTAAACTAAAAGGCAGAGGGCAAAGGGCAGAAGGCAGAGGGGGCAAGGGAAGTCAGGGAAGCAAAGGAAGCAGAAAGTTGAAGGGAATGGGAGCTAATTCCTGACACCTGACACCTGACACCTGACACCCAATACCTGATACCGGATATACTCTGCACGGTTAAGATCTGCATAAACCGTAGGATGCGTTAGCGCTAGCGTAACGCATCAAAATACATATCCACGGTGCGTTACGGCTATCGCCTAACACACCCTACAAAAGTCTGCTCAAAAGCACTGCCCACCCTACACAAAGGATCTCCTTATTTCTGGACTTCCCCAAACTCTGGATGTGCCTCCTCACACCTGCTTCTTCTCAAAGTATTGCTGATGATACTCCTCTGCCAAATAATAAGCAGAAGCAGCAGTAATTTCCGTTACGATATCGTTTTCAAATCGGTCCGACAGCTGCAACGTTCGCTTCGACTGTCGCGCTGCTACCTCCTGTTCTGGAGTGTGAAAAAAAATAGCAGAACGATACTGCTCGCCCCGATCGGGACCTTGACGATTCAGCGTCGTTGGATCGTGGATCGACCAGAACACATCTAGCAATTCTTCATAACTGACCTGCGTCGGATCGTACTCGATCTGCATCACTTCAGCATGGCCAGTAATGCGAGCACAAACATCCAAATAGCAAGGGTTTGGAAAATGGCCGCCCATATAGCCTACCGAAGTCGCCACCACACCCTTCACTCGACGAAATGCTGCCTCCACTCCCCAAAAACACCCTGCTCCAAACGTTGCTTTTTCCATCATCTCGACGCTAAACTCCCTCTGCTTTTATTGCGAACCATTTCGATAATGCCATACCTGGGCATCAGATCGTGGACAATATAACGACGATGAGCTTGCAGGGCATCATGAAACAATTTCCAGTGACTGTTCAAAAAGTGGGTGTTATAGAAGAACACTTCCTGTCCAGTATCTTTCTCATTTTCAGTGCCCAGAGCCTGGTATTTCCAAGAGTCTTTGCCTTTAGCGATATAGGTAACTGCTGCTTCACCAAAGCTAAACTTACCGGCCTGGATAGCAGCAAGCCAGGCATGATGTCTGTTTTTACGACTCTTGTCTGTCAGGGTTCGCATCAGCCACTCGATGGTAGCTTTATCGTTATCGGGTAAGCCAGTAACACTTGCGGCTGGGTCGCCTGCACGATAGCGCTGCATCCAGCGACACATGTGTTCAGCAGCTTCCAGGAAGTCTTTGGGGTTATCTCGCTCAATGCGTTGGCCTAAACCGTTAATGTAACCCCATTTGAGAAAAGGCTTGTCGGGATTGCTCAGTACGGCACCATGTCCCAGGGGAAGCGCTTCGCTAACAAACAAGCTGGCAAGTCGCTGCAGCAAGCTTTTATTGAAATATCTTCGCACCCGTTGAGTGGATTCGCAATCAGGCTTGCCCTGGCTATCTAAGATCAATTTGGCCTGGTTGATGCGATGGTTGATGCCAACAAAGCCCTGGTGTGCCCAGGTGTCAGCGTAGACATGCATGACGATGCCTAAGCGATAAAGGTGAAACGGATCGCGACGGCAAAGAATACAGTGTCGTACCATATCCTGGGCAACGTAGCTATTGGGATAACAGATCAGCTTGTCGATCGGTCTCCCAGGGGGGCTTTGTCCAGGGGGTAGGCCACCGTTTCCAGGCAGGAAATGAAAGGGGAGCCAGACTTGATAGTTCGCAAGTTGCCGAAAATTACGATAGTCAAAAGATTTGTGGGCGGAGCTGATTCGATGAAAGTGGATGCCATTATTAAACCGAATAGCACCAGCGTTAGTGGAATCGTCCACATATTGGGCGCTGTGAGCGATAATGCTGGCTTCGTTATGGTTGAATCCAGCCAAACGCGCAACCACATAGGTAGTCCCGTGGTGGAAGTCGATTTGCATCCCGCTGTTTACCTGTTGGTTGGTTTTGCGATCGCACTGCCATTATCTATCCCAGACGCACCTTGCAATACCAGCCTATTCAATATTGCTTTGGATTGTAGAGATTCATCGCTTTCTCGACTCCTTCCTTCAAGCTGAGTTCTATCGCCTCCACCACCCCTTGCAGCACCGTTTCCATCACTTCAGCTTCAGCAGGGGAAAATTTTCCCAGAACATGGGAAATGTTGCCTCCATTGGGGCTATCAGAAAGTTGAGGTTTACCAATACCAATCCGCAGACGGGGAAAGTTCTGGGTGCCGAGATGCGCGATCGCAGACTTCATCCCATTATGTCCGCCCGCAGAACCAGCCAGACGTAGACGCAAACGCCCCAACGGTAAAGCCATCTCGTCATAAATCGCTAACACCGATTCAGGCGGTAGCTTGAACCAATCTGTTGCAGCGCGAATGGCCTGACCCGATCGATTCATATACGTGAGCGGTTTAAGCAGACGAACCCTCTCCGCTGCTATCCCTCGCCCCTCACCCACCAGCGCATTGAAACGGCGACTTTTTTCCAGGTCAATTTGCCATAATTGGGCTAACCGATCGACAACCGCAAAACCGATATTATGCCGAGTTCGATCGTACTTTGGTTCCGGATTTCCCAAACCAACAATCAACCGAGGCTTGACCGACACAGGCAGCGAGACGGGATTTTGGGTTTTGGATTTTGGATCTTGGATTGTCATCCCCATATCAAATCAGGATAAATGCCTATCATTCACTTACCCCTTTATCGATCCAGCTGGTTCTCCATCCGAGACTGTTTCCACTTCTTCTGATTTTGGTTCAGCTGACTCTGGTTCAGCAATAGGTTCAGCAGCAGTGGGAGATAGCGCTTGCTGTTGAGGAGTTTCCAACGAGGCTTCCATTGACGTTTTTACCGTCTGCTCCAGCTGCTCTGCTTCGCGCTTAAACTCATTCTCAAATTCTTTAGAGGCATCCTGGAAGCCTCGAATTGCTTTACCCAGGCTGCGGCCAATTTCCGGCAGTTTTTTAGGCCCAAAAACTAGCAGGGCCAAAACCAGGATAACTGCTAGCTCCGGTAGGCCCATACCAAAAATGTTCATGCAATTCTCTCCTGCAGTTGCTTGATAAGTGCTTCCACTCATCAGTATAAGCTCGATTGAGGTATTGATAATTTAAGGGATGAAGTTAGAAACTGAAACCTAAATATCCCAGGTCCCAATCCATCCCTACCCTTGCACCAATGCCCAATCTAAAATTGGCGAATGGAAACGACCCAGTCAAACCGGGTAAATTGCAACATATTGGCTAGAATTGCGATCGCGACAGACTACCTGCCAAGCGAGCTCCAGTCCATATCCACTCCCTCCAGCACCAGAGAAGAGTTGTAAATCTGCAAAATAATCAACAAAAAGAGGAAAAACAGCAACATGAAAGTGCCCATCCAGACTGTAGTTCCCCAGCCCGGCGTCACCTTGCCATACTCAGAATTTAAGGGCCTCAGTACATCCCCTAACCAAGTCCGTTGTGCCATGAGTCACCTATTAACCTATCTCGACAAAATTTTTTAACCTTCTGTAATATTGTAGAGGAAAGAGTACCCAATCGCGAAACTAATCTTATGGAAGCTGGAACCGTTATAAGCATTTCCGTTGGCGCTATCCTGATCGCAATTACCGGATTTGCCATCTACACCGCCTTTGGCCCTCCCAGCCAGACCCTGAGCGATCCCTTTGAAGATCACGAAGATTAGGAGTTTAGCACGACTCAAAAAGGTTGAATCGCCCATCTGCAAAGAGAAACTCAGCCAACTGTCGCGAACTGACACCGCTAATGAGTTGCAATAGAGTGAGGGGGTGCAAAAGGGGGCAATGCTTAACCGATAGACTCTGAAGCACGAAAGTACCAACTACAAATGGAATGGCACTGACTGAAGCGAGAATTGAGCGCTGAAAGCCTTGAGAATTTGTAGGGTGGGCATTGCCCACCGACCTGATGTCATTACCATACAGCTATCGGGTTTGCCCTTCCCGATTCTCCGTCCCCTGTTCCCGCTGAATGAAAAAACTGACCCTATCGAACCTGACCCTATTCGATCTGAAGCAGCTTGTCGATCTCGACGAAGCCGATACTCCTCGGGCAGCCTGGAATCAGGTTGATGGGCACTCCCTCACGGACAACGAGCAACAACAACTGGACTATCTGCTTTCCCACCTCTTGAACGAGAAAATCCATCTCTTTAACGAAGCGACGATTTGGGCGCGAGCCATCTACCCGTTATTGCTCTTGGCAGAGCGCGACAATATCCAAGCCTGGTCAGACATTCCGCTGCAAGCCCGCTATACCAACTTCGAACTGGACGGGGTGGCAGATGGGGCATTAGGTCGCAGCGTTGCCGGACGACTCGAGGCCCCCTATCTCGTCATTCTGGAAACCAAACGTGGCATTGAAGCTCCCAATCCAGTCTTCCAGCTCTATGGTCAACTGCTAGCAGCTGCCCGCCTCAACTGGCACCAGAACCACAACGAGCAACAAGAGATCTTCGGTTGTTATACCATTGCCGATAGCTGGACATTTGTGCGAGCAACCGTTTCAGGCTTAGAGGCCGAAAAACCAGCCTTGCGCGTCGAAGCTTCCAGAGAGTATGCCGAAAAAACAGATGCTGCCACCATTCTGAAGCTGTTGAAGGCAATTGTGGCCAGATATTGCAATACAAAACAACTCCACACCTGAGCAATGCCCACCAGCAGAGACTCAGATTGGCGGGCATTGCTCATCTAGATCTGCTATCAGCCTTTTTGCAGCCTCATGAGTAATGCCTGCCCTCCAGACAATCTTGCCCAGTCAGGCTTGCTTCCAGCCAAAATCGCCAATCTATAGCAGAAGGCAGGAGGCAGAGGGCAGAAGGGAAAGGTTGACTGCGTCTGGTTTTGAGTTTTTTGTTCTGTCCTCATCTATTTTCGTAGTGCGATAACATCCAAAAGGGTAAACCCTTCCACGTCCTGGCAATATAGTAGTTGAGTAGGATGGGCAAAGGGCGAATGCCCGTGCCCATCTCGACTTTGTAATGGGCACGCTCCGCTTTGCCCATCCTACCTGGCAAATTATTAAATTCCCATTCCTTAGCGATCGACAAATGAGGGAGCAGACAGCCTATCGCTACCCGCTCCCTTGCCGTCCAGTCTTGTTTGGTCTGGACTGTCAGGACTTGGTTCTGATCGCCATAACGCCTAGTCGCCGTTTTTTTACCGAACCGTATTGCCTGGCCTGCCCCTGCTTCGAGCGCTCGGCCTGCCCCCTGCCGCGACAGCCTGGGCAACGGAGGGCGACTCTACAGCACCGGATCTTGAGTACCCGCACACTGGGTAGCGCTGGTGGGATTGGCTGGCGCAGCCACAGCAGCCACCTGCTCCTGACAGAGAATGGAAGTACTCGTCACCTCATTGGCAAACCCAGTCTGCTGCAAACCTACCATGCCTGCATACCCTCTGAGTCCCACCCGGTTGGGGGTACCAAAGCAAATGGCATTATCGGTAATGGAACCAGCGTTCGTGGGAACGGTGGTGTAATCGTAGTTGGTGGTTTGGGTCTGAATGCCAAGACCCAATTCACTTATGAAAACACCAAATTCACCATGCTCCGCGAAGTGGACTTGCTGTGCTCTATTACAGCTGCCCACATATAATTTCGCCTCAACTTGTCTGGCTTTATTCGCCTTAGACAAAAAAGACGGTAGCGCGATCGCCGACAAAATGGAGATAACGATGATGACCATGCACAGTTCAATCAGGGTGAACCCTTTGTCCTGATCTTTTTTGCTCCGAAGCAGATGGGACAGGAATTTAGACTTAAATTCAGGTTTCATGGTGGTAAACAGCTCCCTAGTAGGTGTATAGATATCAATCTAGAAGTGTTAACTTGCGGTCAGTTTTTCAAAAAATCGCAACAAATTTTTCGACTGAAAAACGGATCGAAATTATTCGCATAACCACAAATATTTCCGAGATTAAAATCTCGCCTTAATTACGATTTATTGTGAATTATTTCCTGAAAAATCTGAATATTTTCCAGAAAATAATTTAAGCTAATGAATCTTAGAATTATCCATTTTGACCTCAAACTCAAAAATTAAATCTTTCTGAGAAGAGGAATTGCATCTGTTTTTACAACTAGCATCAAGATTTTTATCTTTAATTATCTGTACTCAATAAATACAAATAACAGAGTCAAAACTGGCTAGAAATATTGGATTTATTTCTAAGATTCAAAAACTTGAAAACCATCAAGCTAACGATCACAAATTTATCGATAAAAAGATGAAATTAAACATACTAAATGTTATGTATTAAGTTATGACTTTAGTTATGTTTTTTGATTTGAAATTGTAGGATTTTTCACGATTTTTCTACTGTAATGAACTGACATAGCAAATTGAGTGCAACAGAGCTGGGTGGTGAAAAAGCGATAACGCTCGCTCGATAGCCGCTGCAACGCTAAAGTGCCCGCTACGAACTTGCACAATTTTAGTGGTGTCAAAGCTGCAGGAAAAAGGATAGATACAGATTGAAGGCAAGCTTAAATAGCTTCAAATATGGATCCCAGCCGCTAAACAGCTGCGTATTTCGAACAAAAGTATTATTGATAGCAGTGTTTTCGATCGTCTAACAGCGATTGAAAATGTCAGTTACATTTGCCATCAGATTCAGATTTCATCGAAGAGTTTTATCGTCATCTGAAACGATTCTCTTTACATAATAATTGTTATGAATTTAGTTATGATTTTGATCATGATCTCGATCTCGATCTTTATAATTATTTTCCATTTTTTGCTGCCTGGATGGGTTTCAAAGATAAAATTTAGAGAAAACTAAAAATAATTGCTTTTGTGATAATAATTTCAGTAAAACTGGGTAAGTTCAGTTCTGTGTAGCTGATTTCCATCGGTCATCCCCAGGAAAAACCAGTACATTGAGTACCTGGTCATTTCTAAAGGATTGCCACAGCGTTGTTCTCGTTAAATAGAAAGGTAGGATCCTAATTCGGATTTTTGATGTTTTGTAGAGCAGGCATTCGCTTGTTCTAAACCGATCGTAATGGCAATCTTTATGGATGTGCCGTAACGTCAATTCTGTGATGTTTTCGATAGCTCAAACTATCGCGAATCGATCGGGTTAGAGTCTGGGTTGCTTTGTAGATTGCTCAGGGTGCAATGGTGAACCATCATGAGAGAATTAAAAGAATCCCATCCGTTTGGGAAAGCAAAGGAGTCGTGGAATCTGGCCAGACTATGGGAGGATCTGGCAGTGGTGAAAAAGGAGGTTGTGCCCCATGCCCGTAGAGGGTTAAGTAAAACGGAACGACAGGATCTATGCGGACTGCTCTGCGGTTACAGTCCCACAGAGATTGCCGAACAAACCTTTCGTCAGCCTGGCACCCTGCGCGTCCGCTTTTCCCAAACGCTGTATCGATATGTGGAAGCTCTTACAGCACGACCCAAAAACTCGCTCAAACATTGGAGTTACTTAAGAGATTGGCTAGAAGTGGCTGGCTACAAACTACAACTGACTGGGGGCAGTCCTCCAAGAGTGTTGACGTTGCCAGATTATGCCACACCTGATATTGGCAATATTTATCTTGCGGAGAATGTTCTGAAAGCTAACCAGGGAACGATTTCTAGCTGGTTTAAGTTTTTACCCAATGTTACCAAAGATAATCGAGTCGTGTTGCAAACTGACGACGGTCGCATTGCCCTGTTTGTCGAGACGAGTTTCGTTGAGACCAGTGCTGAGTCAGCAACAGACCCTGGGCGAGTGAGAATTGTTGCCAGGGCAGGGGGCAATTGCAATTTGATAGCTCGCGACCAGCTGTGTGAGAACAGGCCAGAAGCTTCGATTTTGATCGACAACAATGGCGGTAACCTCTGGCCTCAACTGACATGGGGAAACAGCTGTTCAGTGGCTGCGTTGCCAGACAATGAATGGCATCTCATCAGCATGACCTGGTATGGCTATCCGGAGGGATGTGTACAAATCTATTTAAATAGCAAATGTATGGGTGAGAAAGCCTATAACTCGAATTATGACGATGGGCGACCTCTATTTAGTTTATTTTCTGTGGGCTTCAGTCCTTCCAGTTGGCTTGGGGCAGTAAAACAGAGCGACCAGGTCAAAGTAAAGCGGATGTCGCTGCCAAATGAGGGGTCGTTAGACAGCGGCGGCATCCAGATTCGAGATTTGCGCCTTTACCGGCGTCCGCTGATAGAACAAGACTTCCGGCAAATAATGGCAGTCGCTAGCTAAGCATAAGAGCCGCGATCGAGACGATTGGTAAACCGTTTAAGCCTGCTCAGTTCTGGTGGAGCGTTTTGTACGAATCGATCCGGAAAATCAATCGATCTCGCTTTCGCACAATACGGACTGAAACCACAATGCAAACTGCTGCAAACCACAAACGTCCCTATTTGTCGACTTTATCGGCCTGGAAACAACTGGTCGATCGTCAAATCAGTGTTGAAGAAGCGCTGGAGCTTTTGGTCGATTCCGAGGGAACCGTCGAGATGGATTTTATTGACCTGGAGGTCAATAAACGATTTCGCCGTCAGTTTTCTAATGGCTATTGTGCTCCCCCGACAGTCCCTCTCTTGCTCTGGCAAAATTGCTATTATTTGGGCAGTCCGGTCCAGCTCTCCCAGCAAGACATTCAACAGATTAGCAAGTATACTGGCACCGCGATCGAGGTGCTGCCAATTTCTACTGATAGTTATCAGGGCTTTAAGGATCTTCAAGCAAAAGATACGGGCAAGACTGACTCAATCCATCGATTTAAGGGTTCGAGTCCAAAAATAGAAACAGATGACAATCGTTCAGAGCTATCTCCCTGGAAGCAACTGCTGGATGGGCGAATTACGATTAATGAGGCCCTGAGACTGCTGGTCGATGGCTATGGCAAGGTGAATTTTAAACTGCTCGATCTGGACGTAAGTCGACAGTTTCGGCGTCATATTTCAAACAGCATTCATTTACCCCCTGTTATCCCTCTGTTGTTTTGGCGAGATTGTTATTATCTGGGGAGTTCTGTCAACATCTCGATGGAGGGAGTGAAGCAGCTGGCTCAATTGACTGGAACGGATATTTCGATCGTCCCGGTCTCGCAGGAGAGCTATCTTGAATACTCTTTTATTCAAGACGTTGATACGACTAACCTCGCCCCGAACCAATTCCTCGATCTCTTTAAAGAAAATGAAACATTGGGGGATCTGAGTACCTTAACGGAAGCCTATTTATTGAGGGCAGAGAATCCCACTGAACAGCTTAATATTCTGATTGCGGGGGCCCTACATCATCGGGTCAGCGATATTCATCTGGAGCCTGCACGCAAGGGGCTGAAAATTCGTTATCGTATTGATGGCCTGTTGCAGACGATTATTCAACCGCAGACTGGAATCGATCCGCGGTTAATTGTTGCCCTGAAAGTGAAGTGTGATATGGACATTACTGAACGGCGGCGACCTCAAGATGGGCGGATCCGGTTGACCTATGAGTCGATCAAAGCTGAAATCGGACTTTTACTGGACATCCGGGTGAGCGTTATTCCCTGCGTTCATGGTGAGAAGGCGGTTGTTCGTCTCTTACCGGAAAAGAATCCTTTTGCTCAAATTGAAGATCTAGGTTTTCCTCCCAGACCGTTAATTCTTTATAAGAATTGGCTACGACAACCTCAAGGTCTGATCGTCGTGACAGGGCCGACAGGGGCTGGTAAGACCAGCACTCTCTACACCAGTTTGCAAATTGCGGCAACGGATGCAGTCAATGTGGCGACGATTGAAGATCCAGTGGAATATGTCTTGCCAGGAATTACCCAGAGTCAGGTGCAACGAATAACGGGAATGACTTTCTCTGCTGGTCTCCGGGCCATATTACGTCAAGATCCAGATATCATTATGGTGGGAGAAGTCCGGGATGTGGAAACTGCGGAAACGACAATTAGGGCGGCCTTGACCGGACATCTGATCTTTACGACGTTGCATACCAACGATGCTGTTTCTTCTATTGCTCGGCTGCAGGTGCTGGGGGTCAACACTGCCTTGTTGAGCGATGCGCTGCTGGGGATTGTGGCCCAACGTTTGGTACGCAAGATCTGTCCTTGTTGCGCAGTTCCTTATCAACCCTCTGCAGAAGATTTGGCCTTTCTGGGTTTAACGCTGGCACAATCCAGGGTAGGGACATGGCGAAGGGGAAAGGGTTGTTCTTATTGTGCCTGGACAGGCTATTTTGGGCGCGAGGCTTTGATTGAGCTGCTCAATGCGGATCGAACGGTAAAACAATTGATTCGCGAAGATAAGATGGTTGACAACCAGGAGATGTTGAGCGAGAAGCGTTTATATTCTTTTCGAACAGCTGCGATCGCAAAGGTCACTCAAGGAGTCACAACCATGGAAGAGGTGCAGCGCGTGCTTCCTCACAGTGCGTTGCATGCTTGAGCAGGCGATTAAGGGCAAAAGATCCGCATTTAGGCGTAAATGAAAGGGCAAAAGATCAGCATTTAAGCGTAAAAACAGTTGGCACGAATCGAGCTACACTATTGGTTGTGTAAAAGCTTCAAACTCAACTACCCTTCGTTGTCCATAATATAAAGTTTAAATCGATGCTTCTATTTAGAATTCTATTTAGAATAGAGCGTTTTCATGACAAACACTTTGTACCAACACTCCCCCACTGAACTGACTCGCTCCACAGAGGAAGTCCTCCAGGTGGTTATTCAGGGAACTGCTGCAGTCACGGGTCAGGCGTTTTTTCCTGCTCTGGTTCAGCATCTGGCGTCTGCGTTAGGGGTTCGCCATTGTGCGGTCACGAAGATATTGGCGGATGGCCAGATGCGCACGTTAGGCTTTTTCAGCGATGGCCAGCTGAAATCGAACATCACCTACAATCCGGTTGCTGGACCTTGTGAAGCTGTACTGGAGCAAAATCAATACTATTGTCCTTATGGCGTGCAGGAGCTTTTCCCTGATAATCCTGTCTTGCCAGCGCTCGAGGCTGATAGCTACGTTGGAGTTTGCTTGCAAGATACAGAGGGCAAAATCCTGGGTAATCTGCTGGTGATAGATAGTAATCCAATTCTGGATCGCCAGTTGCATGAGAGCATTCTGAAACTCTTTGCGGCTCGTGCTGGCGCAGAATTAGAACGACAACAAACCTTTCTGGCGCTACAACAGCTTAATGAAGAACTTGAAGTGCGAGTTGAACGACGAACGGCAGCGTTGCAAGATGCGCTTCACGACCTGAAGCAAACTCAAGCGCAACTGGTGCAGAGTGAAAAGATGTCTTCTCTGGGGCAATTGATGGCGGGAATTGCCCATGAAATCAATAACCCAATTAGCTTCATTGCGGGCAATCTCAATCATGTAACTCATTACGCGAAGGATCTGTTGCAGTTGGTTGATACTTACCAGGAAGTGTTACCGAGTCCTCCACCTGAAATACAACAGGCGCTCGTTGAATGCGATCGCGACTTTGTCAGGCAAGATCTGCCTCGCCTTCTCAGTTCCATGAAAGCAGGTTCCGATCGGATCCAGGAACTGGTTCGTTCCTTTCGGAATTTTTCCCGTTTAGGGGAAGCTGAGAAGAAAATCGTCGATCTGCACGAAGGTCTCAATAGCACTTTGGTGCTCCTCTCGTATCGACTCAAACCTGCAGCTGAGCGATCTGAAATCCAGGTCATCAAGCACTATGGTACCTTGCCTGAAGTTGAATGCTACCCCGGCTCGCTCAATCAAGTTTTCATGAACATTCTTGCGAACGCGATTGATGCCTTAGACGAGCATGCAAGCGATCGACAACCCCATCCTCGTATTCAGATTCGTACGGCAGTTGTGGATCGCTCGGTCACCATTTGCATTGCTGATAATGGCCCTGGGATGAAACCAGAAGTTCAAAAACGGATGTTCGAGCCATTTTTTACGACGAAGGCAGTAGGACAGGGGACTGGTTTGGGATTGGCGATCAGCTACCAGATTGTGGTAGAGCGGCACCAAGGCAAAATGTACTGCCACTCTACAGAAGCAGAAGGAACGGAAGTTACGATTGAAATCCCAATATAGCAGAAGACAAAAGGGTAAAACTGACCACACATAGCTTTGACCCTCTGGTCATGTCCCGCTCTACCTTTTGTAGCGATTTGTCACAGCTAATTGATTGTAATAGATCTGGGTTGTAAAAAAAGCTGTAGTTCTTGCTCAATAGATTCTGGCAGCACTAAAGTGCTCACTCCGAAATTTGCACAATTTTAGCTGTGTCACACTAGTAGTGCTATCAAAACCGCAGTGTCAGGTCATTCCTGAAACCGAATTGAGGGAATAGAATCAGTCACAAAGGGGTTTATTTCTTACTGGAAAGATTCTTGTAAAATTCTGATATTCAATACATTAGTACTTAAATGTTGCAAATATTGATATTCTCATCATTTCAGATATTCTCATCCCTAAAACCTCCTTCAGAAGAATATTTTCGATCTTTCTAGCTCGCGCAGGATGGAGAGTGGGAATAACTGTTTGCTCTGATTAAGCAGAGATTTTAAATCAATAAAGCGATTTTTTTGACGTCCTTTTCTGAGGTATACTAGGGCCGTTGTATCAAATTGCTGGCTAGACAGTATAAGTAAATCTATCGATCGGATTTCTGTTGCCGATTGATGGTAAGAGTGACTTGCTCGTATACCCTGCTTGTACACATAGATATTAGCCAGCTCTATTTCAAGCAACAGAATCTCAAGCAACAGTAACCATATAAGGTGACATTTCATGAATCGAAATTCATTCATCAGGGTGACTCTGGCCAGTTTAGGTACTGCGATGTTCCTGGGAGTGCTCAATAGCGCTCCAGCAGCGAGCCAAACCTTCGATCTAGGGGCGTTCCAGAATAGGGCGATGGCGGAGCACAATACATATCGCGCCATCCATAAAACCCCAGGAGTGACCCTCAGTGACTCCCTGAATAGCACTGCTCAAACTTGGGCGGAGCATATGTTCTCTACGGGCGTTTTTATTCATGGTTCCTACGACCAACGGAATGGGGCTGGAGAGAATCTTTATTACACTTACTCGGAAAAACCTCTGGATCCAGCGACCCTGGCCCAAAAGGCAGTGGAAGCCTGGTACGAGGAAGTCGCGGACTATGACTATGGCAAGCCGGGGTTTTCTGTCGATACGGGCCATTTTACCCAGGTGGTCTGGAAGGAAACTACTCAGATCGGCTGTGGTGTCGCTCAGGGGCCGAGGATGCTTGCGGGTCGTAATGCGACGATTAACTATGTCGTCTGTCATTATGCGCCTGATGGCAATAATGGGGACTATCCTACGAATGTGCTGCAGCCGTAGTACCTTGAGGTTGAGGCATGGATACCAATACTAATAAGTTTGCCATGGGTTGGGTTGAGCTGCGAGACTTGTCTCGTGATTTGAGGTAGAAGTTGGCTCAGCTCAACCTGCTGGCTTGATGGGAGGTGTTGAGCGAGCTATAACGCTTACCCGATAGACTCTGCAGCACTAAAGTGTCCATTACAAACTTGCACAATCTTGCACAACATAGATTCTGCAGCACTAAAGTGTCCACTACAAACTTGCACAATATTTAGTCTGGAAAGATTATTGAGATTCTTGAGGGTTAGCTTGCAAGCGTTGAATGTGTTGCCATGTTTGCCATGCCTGCCATAGATTGCCTTGCATTAAGGTGGCTGCACCGCTGAGGGCATGGATTTCTGGACTGTTGGGGAGTGCGGTTAGGGCAGGTTTGAGGATTGTTTGGGCGGCATGAGGACGGAAGCAATAGAGGTAGACGAAGGCAAGGTAGGCGCGGGCGTAGGGGTTTTTGGGGTCGAGTTGCGTCACCTGTTCCAGGGCTGCGATCGCACCCTCAGCGTCGCGTTCGAGAACAGTCGCGAGCACCAGATTATAGGCAAATTCCAGATTATTGGGTTCCTGGGCTAAGCGATAGGTCAGGCTCTGGCGAGCTTGAGTAGTATAGTCCTGAATCGGGTCGTACAGACCAATGCGGTCTACAGTCTCGAAGATGGGAGGCAAGGCGTCAATGCCCTGGGGTAAGGCAAGGGAGAGAGTGCGGAGTTGGGTCACCAGGTCAAGTTCGGGCGCAGGTTGGGGAGCGGCAGCAGGATCGATGTCCAGGACAACAGCTGGAACAGGAATGGTATAGGTCTCGCCAGTGCGACGATTCAGATAGGTGGCTTTGAGCGTATAACGGCCTGCTTTGACCCTGGCAGGAGGCAACATAGCAGTGCGCTCAACCACCTGGAAGGTGCAACGGCTGGGATCTGCAGCACAGCGATCGCCTTCAGCTGCAATCGCAGGTTGCTGCAAGCGTCCCATGGCAATCGCGCCGTCATGAAACCAGCGTTGGGCCGACCTAGTTTCAGATACAGTTTCAGATATCGTTTTAGATGACGCTGGCTGATTCAAAGATCCATCTTGTTGTTGCCATGTGAGCAACACCAGACCAGCTTGCAACTGCGACCAATCCCCTGACCACTGATATGTTACTGGCACTGGCAGGCCTGGCGGCACTCGTTTCGGGACGATAACCCGATCGAGACGAACGGGAACCGAGGCTGTGCTAGCTTCGCCTCTGGTTTTGACTGTTGCTTTGACCTCAATCGGAGGCTGCTGGCGATGGTAAAGATTGAGCAGACTGCCATCTGGCAGCGTCCAGGTTTGCAGTAGTTGAAATCCTCCTCCTTGTTCGACGGCTTGAACTGTGTCAGCCTGGGCTTGACGCTTCGAGTTCGAGCGCAGCGACCCTTGATCGCCAGTCTTAGTGACAAACCAGTCAAGCGATCGTACATCCTGCGCCACTCGATCGGGTTGGGTTCCTACCTGACGACCATAGACCTGGAACTTCGCCAGAGCACCGTAATAGTTGAGGTTGTGCTGGTTAATGTCAGGCGTTGAAGGTAAGACTCCTAGAGTCGCTCGCAAATAAGGAGCCTGCTCAACAATCGTTTGCATGACGGTTCTATGGGGCCACTTCTCTCCCAATTGGGCCTGATGTTGTTCGGCTGGACTCAAGACTCGCACCAGGGAGGTGGTGAATGGACCGCCTAAAGGAAAGAGGCTGAAGCTGGCCAGCAGCATGGTTAGTCCGACCGTACCCCAGCGGACGTTCCGACCCCAACGCCCTGGCCAGCAGACCAACCCTGAAGCCAGCAGCAGTGAGAGGATGGGCAAATAGGGTAAGACATAGCGGGAATCTTTATTGATATTGAGCGAGCAGAGCAGGTAAGCACCGACCAGAAAGACTGCGAACCATGACCATTGGGGTGTGGGGTGTGGGGTGTGGGGTGTGGGGTGTGGGAAAAATCTTTTCCGGCTCCAGTAGAGGAGCAGTCCGACCAGGGGAACGAGCAGCAAGGGCCAGGTGAGTTGTTCGGGTAACAGTTGCCAGTAATACGTCCAGGCTTTCAGAGTCGTGAGGGCTGGATCGCCTTCTGCGATCGCAGAATCCACTGTTGCCCGCTTGCCTGCCGTCAGCACAAACAACCAATTGGTGCTGTACCACGGGCCGCACACCAGCACAGCCAGGGCTAGCCCCGATACCAGCTGCAGCAGCCGTCCCCAAGCCCGCCAGCGAATTGTACCTAGACCCACCCACAGCAACGGCACCAGTAAAAAAAACAGCACCGTCTGCTTCACCAGCAAGGCCAAGCCGAACGAGAGACCAAATGCTGCGGCCCAAAACCATTGTTGGGAAGGGAATGGGGAATGGGGAACGGGGAACGGGGAACGGGGAATCGATTTTGCTTTTCCGTTTCTGTTTTTTCTTCTGCTTTGTTGATTTTTCCCTTGCTCCCTATCCTCTGTTGCCTTTTTCCTGGCCGCAGTTCCTGGTACTTGATCTTCAAGTCTTTTTCTTGGGTCTTCTATCTTCCGTTCACCGTCCTCTGTCCTCCGTTCTCCCTGTTCCCTATTCCCTGTTCCCTGTTCCCTGTTCCCTCCAAATGAGTTATCTTCAAATCTTTGCCTGTCGTCTTCTGTCCTCTGTTCCCCGTCCTCCGTCTTCCGTCCTCCCTGTTCTCTGTTCCCTGTTCCCCGTTCCCTCCTCCTTCCAATTCCTCCATCTCTCCACCGCGTCAAGCAATAAAAGCACAATGCTACCAGTGCTACCAGGGGATAATCTGTGAGGAAAATCAAGCGCACCCGATACAAACCGGGCAATATCAGGCAGATAACTGCCGCCCAGTAGCCAATCTGGGTGGCGCGATCGCGATCGCAACCCAACTGCCCCGACAGGCCATAGACAGAGCCTAGCAAAATGGCACTGAAGACCAGGTTGATTAGAGTGGACTGATCTGGCCCAGTGCCAAAAAGATTGAGCCAGGGCACCGTCGCAATGTAAGTCAGCGGCGGCACCTTAGACGAGAGCTGCCAGAAGCTTTCCCACCACTGACCCGAAAACCACTGCGGATGTTGCAGAGCCTGCCAGTAATTCAGAGCACCCGTAAGGTAATCAGCCGGATCCCACGAGGGAACAGAGGAATCAAGCGCAAACCAGAAGCGATCCAAGAGCGCTCCTACCAGCCAGATTGTCGCTAAAACCAGTAAACCTCGATGACGAGAAAGTTGATTGCTTGTGGCCACGCCTTAAGTTTGCGATCGCAACTGCTTCTTCATCTTCACATGCAGAATGCCCGCTTCCTCAAATTCCTCTCCCTCCGGCTCAAAACCCAACTGATGATAAAGTGCCTGCACATAGTTCTGAGCATGAACCTGTACCACATCGATCCCGCGATCGTTCAACACTGCCAGCCCCACCTGCATCAACTTGCGAGCAATCCCCAACCGTCTGAACCCTGGCAAAACTGCCAACCGTTCGATCTTCACCGTCAGCTCCACATGCCGCAGTCGCATCGTTCCCACCGGCTTCCCCTGCCAACGAGCCAGTAAATGTTGCGATCCAGCATCCCAGCCATCAAAATCCAGTTCCGGATCGATCCCTTGCTCCTCAACAAACACCTGCCTTCGGATCTGCTCAATCGCATCCCAATCTTCAGGTAGCCGGGCAACTTCAATTACAAGCTTTCTCATCAAATTTGCTCGTAAATTAACAAAATACGCCTCTAAGTTAACAAAATACGCATCTATATAAGCAATCTAAACATTGACAGAAATGCTTCATACTTTCACAGAAATAATTCGCGCACCACCAAAAATAATTTACATCCCCAAAAAACTATCTTACTCGTTTGCAGAAGTAATTTACACATTTACAGAAGCAACTTTCGCACTCATAACATTAATTTACACATTTATAGACACAATTTCCGCATTTACAAAACCATCTTGACCTAATTACAGATCGGCAACTCAAAACAAGTTCAGCTGCACAGGCACAGAGCCAAGTTCATTCCAGGGTAAAGGCGGAACCACGACACTTTCCTGCTCGAGCAACTGCTGGAAATCGCGAGCCGTTCCCGGCGATTGCCTCTCAACCGGACAGTGAACAAAAAAATAAACCCGTTTCCCCGCCTGCAGCCACTCCTCCACCCGCAGCGACCATTCCTGCAAATAAACTTGATTCCAGGCCGGATCGGGATGACTAATAAAGCGAATCAAGCTAAAGGAAGCTGTGACTATCGGTTGAAGCGGCAGCCGGGGTTTGCGACGCTCAGATTGCAACTGCGGATCGTCCGGCGCATCATAAACTGGGCGAGTGTCCAACAAAACTCGTCCCACGCCCAATTGTTCCAGCAGCCGATTCAGCTGACTGGCATGGGGTTCAACGAACCAATCCGGGTGACGCACCTCCAGCGCCAGCGGCATCTCCGATCGGGGCCACTGTTGCAAAAATTGCTCCAGATCTGCCATCAACGCCGGACTGTACCCAGGCGGCAACTGCGCGAACACTGGCCCCATACGATCGCCCAAAGGCTGCATATGTTGGAGGAACTGCAATGCACCAGGAACAGCAGCGCTCAACTTGCCCCGATGAGTGATCTCTCGCGGCAGCTTCAAACAAAACTGAAACGACGACGGCGTCTCCACTGCCCAACGAGCAACCGTATCAGCATCCGGCACAGCATAAAAAGTCGTATTTCCCTCAACCGCAGTCAGTCGTTGGCTATAAAGGCGCAGAAAATCCCTTGACTGACTGCCATCCGGGAAAAAACTGCCCAGCCAACCCTTGTAAGACCAAACTGCACAGCCCAACAAAAAGTTTCTTTTCATTTAGCGATTAGCGGTTAGCGGTTAGCGATTAGCGGTTAGCCATAAGCCATGAGCTATGAGCCATAAGTCATGAGCCATGAACTATCAACTATCAACTGCATCATCATAAGTCGTTTTTCGTCACTTCAATTCAGCACGACCAAAAGATTTTTCGATATAATGCTCATTTTTTCGAACATCCTCATTATGGTAAAAAAAGAATAATGACTAATTTTTGACTAAAGGGTATCGCAGCGATTTTTATTCTTTGGGCATCACCTTCTATGAAATGCTAACGGGAAAGTTACCCTTTGAGAGTGACGATCTGTTGGAATTGGTTCATTGTCATATTGCAAAAGAAGCACCTGCAGATATTTTTGAGGAAACGGAGAACGGGGAACAGGGAACGGGGAATCAGGAAAAAATTCCATCAGTTCTTGCAGAGATTGTATTGAACAGATTCGCGATGCTGGCGAACGGGAAACCTTAGCCCGCTTAAACCTGCAAGTGGGACGGAAAGCCATTGATTTTAATGCTTATGGATCTGCGATCGTCTACCTCGACACCGGCATCTCCCTCCTGGAAGCCGAATGCTGGCAACATCAATACGACTTAACCCTCAATCTGTATCAAGCCGCTGCCAGAGCCGCTTACCTCAACGCCGAAATCGACCGCATGGAAGCCCTGGCTGCTATCATTGAGCAGGAAGTGAAAACGCCCCTCGATCGCCTCGAACTGGGGAAACTTAAAGTTGACGCCTATACCATTCAAGACCGACTGGCTGAAGCCCTGACAGTTGGTTTAAAGAGCATGGCCGCCCTGGGCATCGAATTTCCTCAAGCCGCCTCGGAAGCAGATTGTGCCCCGGCTCTCGCCAAGGTCAAAACGCTAATCGGCGATCGTCAACCTGCCGATCTCGCTCACTTGCCGACAATGCAAGACTCTCTCATACGCGAAGCTTTAACCCTTTTAGTCAAACTTGGCCCCGTGACCTATTGAAGACCATTCGCGATCGTCTGATAGAGAGCGAGCAGTCATCCCAACTGTTAGTGCTCTATCAACAGATTTTAGAACAAGGAGAAGTGGCTGCAACAGACAGCGAACGAGAGCGTGAATTATTGCTCTCTGGAATCGTCGTTAAGCAGTTGGGGCCGTTAGAAGGTCTATAACCGAATTTATCAAACTGTTTTCGACAGTGCGTGGGTTGAAGCACGGCTTGAGCAGACCAGCGATTTTGTCTGACTTCAATTGGTTAATCTTCAGTTAGATTGTACGTTTATCTTAAGACAGATATTGCGATCGCAACAATATCCATCAGCATGAGAATCCACACCACAGATTTAACATTTTGTAGTTGCAATTTCCAAGCTTCAAATATAAAGATTTTTCAGTTAAGTTGACCTTCCCTACAAACATTGGCCAGGATATTTCTTTGATGTGATGTACATTGAGCCTTATATTTATAAAGATAACAATGTTTTATTTTTTCTAACACTATTGTTATGGTGGCTCTGACTGGATACGAAGATTTCACTCAACTTCATGCTAATGCTAACTCGCAGGTGTATCGTGCTCGACGAGCAGATGATGGCCAAACGGTCGTCCTCAAATTTCTCAATCGAGATTACCCCACTCCCGAACACATTCGACGCTACAGGCAAGAATATCACCTCACTTGCCAGTTGAATTCTCCAGGGATTATTAAAGCTTATCAACTCGAAGAATGGCAGAGAAGTTATGTCATTGTTCTGGAGGACTTTGGAGCAATTTCGCTGAAACAATGGTTGGAAGAGCAGGAAACACTTCCCCTGCAAGAATTTTTATTCCTTGCGATCGCCATAACCAACAGTTTAGGGCAAATCCACAGCCAAAATATTATTCACAAAGATATTAATCCAAGAAATGTTGTTTTCAACCCCGAGACCAAAGAACTGAAAATTATTGATTTTGGCATCTCCACTCAACTCAGTCGAGAAAATCTCACTTTAAAAAATCCCAATGTTTTAGAAGGAACGCTCGCTTACATTTCCCCTGAACAAACTGGCAGAATGAATCGGGGATTAGACTATCGCAGCGATTTTTATTCCCTGGGCGTGACCTTCTACGAAATGCTAACCGGGGAGTTACCGTTTGAAAGCGCCGATGCCCTGGAGTTGGTTCATTACCATATTGCCAAAGAAACACCGACAGATATTTTTGAGGGGACAGGATACAGGGAACAGAGCACAGGAAAGCAGAGAAAAATTCCATCAATTCTTGTAAAGATTGTGATGAAGTTGATGGCAAAGAATGCTGAAGATCGCTATCAAAGTGCAGCTGGATTAAAAGCAGATTTAGAAAGTTGTCGCCATCAATTTGAAACAACTGGGAAGATTGCCTCCTTTCCACTGGGGCAACAGGATATTTCCGAGCGCTTCCAAATCCCCCAAAAACTCTATGGACGATCAGCAGAAATCGCCAGGTTGCTCGCAGCATTCGAGCGCGTTGCCAAAACAGGAACAGTTGAATTAATGCTTGTTACAGGCTATTCCGGCATTGGTAAATCGTCTCTTGTGCAAGAACTGTATAAACCGATTACTACTCATCGAGGTTATTTTATTGCCGGAAAATTCGATCAATTTCAACGAAATATTCCCTACTCAGCAATCGTCGCCGCGTTTGGCGGGCTGATCGAGCAATTATTGGGAGAAAGTGAGGCGCAATTACAATGCTGGCGAGAGAAACTCTTGCAAGTATTGGGAAATAATGGCCAAATTATTATTGATGTCATTCCGGCCGTCGAACTGATTATTGGTCCACAACCTACCGTGCCTGTTGTCGGAGCCAACGAAGCGCAAAATCGTTTTAACTTTGTTTTTGGTAATTTTATCCGTGCTTTTTGCACCTCAGATCGTCCTCTCACCTTATTTCTTGACGACCTGCAGTGGGCAGATTTAGCGACATTGCAACTGATGGAACGGCTGTTAGAGGAGGGCCAAACCCAATATTTTTTGCTGTTGGGAGCCTATCGCGATAATGAAGTTTCTGTTGGTCATCCCCTGCTCGTTATTCTGGAAAAGCTCCAGCAAACTGGTCGGGCAATCGATCGAATTACCTTAATGCCTTTAGCGCCAGACCAAACTGCCCGTTTAATCAGCGACACTCTGCAACAGGATCCAGAAAATCTTGACGATTTGACCCGATTAGTCTGGGAAAAAACGGCAGGAAATCCGTTCTTTGTGAATGAATTTTTACAAGCCTTGTACGATGAGAAGCTGCTACAGTTTCATCGTCAATCGAGATGCTGGCAATGGGATATGGCTGCGATCGCAGCCAGAGGGTTTACCAATAATGTCGTGGAGTTAATGCTCGAAAAACTGCAAAAGTTACCACCATCGGTACAAGAAATTCTTTCTCTTGCAGCGTGTTGGGGAACAGAATTCAATTTAAAACTGCTGACCTGGATCAAGCAAAATTCTGCTCAAGACATCTTTGAATTATTGAAAATTGCCCTCGATTGCAACTTTATTTTCCCCTTATCGACCCTCGATGAAAATCTGCTGATTCAATCCTATAAATTCGGCCACGATCGCATTCAACAAGCGGCATATGCGTTGATTCCTGACGACCGAAAAGAAGCAACTCATTACGATATCGGACAGCTTCTATTACAAAAACTTCCCCCAGAAGTTAGAGAGGAGAGGATTTTTGAGATTGTCAATCAGTTGAACCACGGAATCGCTTTCATTGTCGGACAAAACGAACGCGATGAACTCGCTCAACTCAATTTCATTGCTTGTCGTAAAGCCAGGGATACCACCGCCTATGACGCAGGTCGCGAATATGCCAACATTGGGTTATCCTTGCTCGGAGAAAATGCCTGGCAAAGGCAATATGATCTTGGTCTTGCCTTTCATGACTTAGCTGCTGAATTGGCGTTGCTTTGTGGTGACTTTGAGGCAATGCAACAGCTGACCGAAACAATCATCGCACGCACCCGATCTTTACCAGAACAAGTCAAAAGTTACCAACTTAGAATCGAATCAAACACATCCCAAAATAAACTGCTTGAAGCCATTGCCATTGCTCAAGACTTCTTGCAACAGTTAGGGGTTACCTTCCCAAAAACACCGACAGAGAACGATATTCAACAAGCGGTTGCTGAGATCGATCGGCTCATTGGCCAGAGAAAGATAGAAGACCTGGTTAACCTGCCCATGATGACAGACCCGGAAAAAATCGCCATTGTTGAGATTGTCGATCGCATTATCATCACTACATACATTGCGAATCCTATCTTTTTTCCTTTAGTGATTGCCCTGGCTGTAAAACTCTCGATTCAATATGGAAATACTTCAGCTTCAGCCTTTGCTTATGACAACTATGGCATTGTTGCTTGTAATTTTTTGCAAGATATAGACACAGGCGTAGAATTTGCTCAACTTGCTCTTCAGGTTGTCGAAAAACTAGAGACTAAAGTCATCAAGTCTAAAGTCTTGATCTCAATTGGATTTATGATCCTGCACCGAAAATTCCATACCAAAGAAACTCTACCGTTACAGCAAGAAGGATATGTCTCCGCTCTAGAAGTTGGCAACCTGGCCTTTGCGGGCTGGGCGGCCCATAATTTTTGTTTCAATGCGTTCTGGTGCGGTCAGCCTCTTACCTCCTTGCAGCAAGAAGCCCGCACCTATTGCAAAGTATTGGTGCAACTGAATCAATTCACTACAGCAAACTACTGTCGAATTTACTGGCAAACGACTTTAAATTTGCTGGAGGTTGTAGAGTACCCCAGTATTTTATCTGGAGAAGCCCTGCAAGAAGCAGAATTTTTACCTCACCTCACCGCTGCTCAGGACCTGCTTGGGTTGTATATTTTTCATTTATACAAACTGGTGCTGTGCTACCTGTTTGGAGACATTGAAGCAGCTCAAACTCAAGTCGTTGAGGTGAAACGTTACTTAGTGGCTGGGACTGGAACGGTTGGCATACCTGTATTTTATTTCTATGATTCTTTAGTGGCTCTAGCAGCTTTAAGATCGGGATGCAAGGACAAATCAGAATGCCTGCAACAGGTAGACGATAATCAAATACAACTGCGACAGCAATGGGCCCGCTATGCCCCCATGAATCATCAACATAAAGTCGATCTAGTCGCAGCAGAAAAATGCCGACTGCTGGGGCAAAAACTAGAAGCGATTGAGCTATACAACAAAGCCATCGCTGGAGCCAAAGCCAACGACTATCTCCAGGAAGAAGCCCTTGCCAACGAACTGGCTGCAAAATTTTATCTCGATTGGGAAGGGCAGGAAAAGGTTGCCCGCGTTTACATGATGGACGCCCGATATTGCTATGCTTGTTGGGGAGCAGCGGCGAAAGTCCAGCAACTGGAAGCACGCTATCCGCAATTATGTTACGCTTCAACGCCCCAAACAGCGCCGACGAGATTGAAAAATTCTCGAACGACCAGCGACTCAACCGAAGGTGAGGTTTTGGATTTGGCTGCAGTGATGAAGTCTGCCAATGCCATATCCAGCGAGATTGTGCTGGATCGATTGCTGGAAAAACTGATGCGGATCGCGCTCGAAAATGCGGGTGCGCAAAAAGGCTTCCTCCTGCTCTCGACCCAGGACGAAGCTAGAACGCTGGCGATCGAAGCCGAAGGGACGGTAGATCCTGACACTGTCCAGGTCCTACAATCGACCCCAATCGACACTCTCGACGCCACAACTCAACTGCCCCGACTCTGTACAGCCATCATCAACTATGTCACTCGTACCCAGGAAAGTGTCGTCCTCAACGATGCCGTCAATGAAGGTCACTTCACCCACGACCCTTACATTATATTAATTCAGCCCAAATCAGTTTTATGTGCTCCTTTGCTGAACCAGGGACAACTCAGCGGCGTCTTATATCTGGAAAACAATCTGACGACAGAGGCGTTTACTGCCGATCGCATCGAAGTGCTCAACATCCTTTCCAGTCAGGCAGCAATTTCGATCGAAAATTCTCGCCTCTACCGTACTCTGGAGCAAAAAGTTGAGGAACGAACTCGGGAACTGTCTCAAACTCTCGACGTCCTCAAGGCAACCCAGGCAGAACTGGTGTTTGAAAACGCCCTCCTCCGCAGCGACGATCAGGCGCAAGCTTACACCTATCAGGTGGGGGGGAGCTTGCCGTTGGATGCGCCAACTTATGTGGTACGCTCTGCCGATCGCCATCTTTACAAAGCTCTGAAGCAGGGCATTCCTTGCTATATCCTCAATGCTCGCCAGATGGGTAAATCTAGCCTGATGGTCAGGATGATGCACCACTTACAACAAGAAGGTCATCGTTGTGCAGTCCTGGATATGACTCTCCTTGGCAGCGATGAGGTGACTCCAGAGCAATGGTATAAGGGGTTGGCGATAGAACTGTGGCAAGCATTGGGTCTGACAGACAGTCTGCCTCTGGGTCTTTGGTGGAAAGAGCGGCAGGATCTGTCAGTGGTGCAACGTCTGAGTCAATTTTTTGAGGTTGCGATCGCATCGCTGGGAGAAGAGTTGGAACAGCAAGATCGTCAGCTGATTATTTTCCTGGATGAGATCGATACTGTGCTTGGTCTCAACTTCCCAGCGAACGACTTTTTTGCCTTGATCCGAGCGCTTTATAATCAGCGAGCAATGCATCCGATTTACAAACGTCTCACATTTGCTCTTTTCGGGGTTGTGGCTCCAGCGGATTTGATCGCGGACCGCAAGCGTACCCCCTTCAATATTGGACAACTCATTGAGCTGAGCGGTTTCCAACCGCACGAAGCGCAACCCTTGTCGCAAGGGTTGTCGGAGAAAGTCGAAAACCCTCAAATTGTGCTCAACGAAGTGCTGTCCTGGACTGGAGGGCAGCCGTTTTTGACCCAGAAGTTGTGTCAGATGATTCGGGATACATCAGCGGCAATTCCAATCAATACAGAAGCTGAGTGGGTGGAGACTCTGATACAAACTCGCATTTTAGAGCAGTGGGAATCTCAGGATGAACCACAACATCTGAAGACCATTCGCGATCGCATCCTGGCCAGCGATCGTTCATTCCAACTGCTAGCCCTCTATCAACAGATTTTAGGGCAAGGAGAAGTGGCAACAACAGATAGTGAGGAAGAGCGCGAGTTATTGCTGTCTGGGATCGTCGTTAAACAGTTGGGCCGGCTAAAGGTTTATAACCGAATTTATCAGAGCGTTTTCGATCTGGCGTGGGTTGAGGCACGGCTTGGGCAGATCGGCGATCTCGTCTGAATGTAAACTGTCCAAACTCCCATATTGTTTCTATAGAAACAATCCCATCAATCACTATTTGATTGTCCTGGTTTATTTTTTGGCAGGCAATCCTTTCCACCAGACAGTGTCCTCGTTCCCGATCGAAATCCTGTTTTATTGAAGATTGGGTTGGAAATAGCTGTTGCGATCGCAACAGCATCCGTCAGCATCCGTCAGCATTCGATCGATGGTGCAAGGTTTTTTTTGCATTGTAATCTTCCATCCCCAAGTATAAAGATCCGGCGGCCAACCCAGCAAAAACTCTATCGGTAGTCCTGTAGAGGTAATAATTTTTGAGCGCACGGGTGGAACCCGTGCGCTCAAAAATTATTACTTGTTTACCATCACCACTCTATCAACAACAACCAGAATATTTTTAATGTGATGTCTATTAAGCCTTATGTTAAAAAGATAATAATTCTTTATTTTTTACCAACATTATTGTTATGGTGACTCTCGCTGGATACAAAGATTTCATTCAAATTCATGCTAACGCCAACTCGCAAGTGTATCGCGCTCGACGAGTGGACGATTGTCAACCCATCATCCTCAAATTTCTTAACCGGGATTATCCAACCCCAGAGCAAATTCGACGTTACAAGCAAGAATATTACCTCACTTGCCAATTGGACTCTCCAGGGATTATCAAAGCTTATCAACTCGAAGAGTGGCAAAGAAGCTATGCCATCGTCCTGGAAGATTTTGGGGCAATGTCTCTCAAGCAATGGTTAGAAGAGCAGAAAATACTTTCCTTGCAAGAGTTTTTACTGATTGCGATCGCAATCGCTGAAAGTTTAGGACAAATCCACAGCCAAAATATTATTCACAAAGACATCAATCCTGGAAATATTGTTTTTAATCCTGAAACTCAAGATCTAAAAATTATTGATTTTGGCATCTCCACCCAGCTGAGTCGAGAAAATCCTACCCTGAAGAATCCCAATTTTTTAGAAGGAACGCTCGCTTATATTTCCCCCGAACAAACAGGCAGAATGAATCGAGGGTTAGACTATCGAACTGATTTTTATTCCCTGGGTGTCACCTTCTATGAAATGTTAACAAGAAAACTACCCTTTGAGAGTGAAGATCCGCTGGAATTGGTTCATTATCATATTGCAAAAGAAGCACCAAAAGATATTTTTTTGGAAACAGATAACAGGGAATTAAGTACAGGAAAATCAGACAAAATCCCCTCGATTCTTGTAGACATTGTAATGAAATTGATGGCTAAGAATGCTGAAGATCGCTATCAAAGTGCAGCTGGGATTAAAGCAGATTTAGACATTTGTCGTCGTCAATTAGAAGTAACCGGAGAGATTCTCTCTTTCCCGCTGGGACAACACGATATTTCCGATCGCTTCCAAATCCCCCAAAAACTTTACGGAAGAGAGAAGGAAATTGCAAGATTACTGGTCGCATTCGAGCAAGTTTCCAAAACAGGAACTGTTGAATTAATGCTCGTTACAGGTTATTCTGGCATTGGCAAATCTTCTCTTGTACAAGAACTTTATAAACCGATTACTGCCCGTCGAGGCTATTTTATTGCTGGGAAATTCGATCAATTCCAACGCAACATTCCCTATTCAGCAATCGTCACTGCTTTTAGAGGATTGGTCGAGCAATTATTGGGAGAAAGCGAAGCGCAATTGCAACTCTGGCGAGAGAATCTCTTGCAGGCATTGGGAAATAACGGCCAAATTATTATTGATGTCATTCCTGCCGTCGAATTGATTGTCGGCCCACAACCCGCCGTTCCTGTCGTCGGAGCCAACGAAGCGCAAAATCGCTTTAACTTTGTCTTCGGTAATTTTATCCGTGCTTTTTGTACCTCAGATCGTCCTTTAACTTTGTTTCTTGATGATTTGCAGTGGGCAGATTTAGCGACATTACAACTGATGGAACGGCTATTAGAGGAGGGCCAAACCCAATATCTTTTGCTGTTGGGAGCTTATCGCGATAATGAAGTTTCTGTTGGTCATCCCCTAACTCTCACCCTGGAAAAGCTCCAGCAAACCAATCGAGCGATCGAGCAAATTACCTTAACGCCTTTAGCACCAGACCAAACCGCCCGTTTAATCGGCGACACTCTACAACAGGACCCAGAAAACATTAGCGATTTGACCCAATTAGTCTGGGAAAAAACGGCAGGAAATCCGTTCTTTTTGAATGAATTTTTACAAGCCTTGTACGATGAGAAACTGCTACAGTTTCATCGTCAATCGAGATGCTGGCAATGGGATATGGCTGCGATCGCAGCCAGAGGCTTCACCGATAATGTGGTGGAATTGATGGTGGAAAAACTGCAGAAATTACCGCCGTCAGTGCAAGACATTCTCTCCCTTGCGGCCTGTTGGGGTGCGGAATTTGACTTAAAACTACTGACGTGGATAGAACAGAATTCTGCTCAAACTATCTTTGAATTATTGAAAATTGCCCTCGAACGCAACTTTATTTTTCCCTTATCTACACCCGATGAAAATCTGCTGATTCAGTCCTATAAATTTGGCCACGACCGCATCCAGCAAGCCGCCTATAATCTCATTCCCGACGCTAAAAGATCCGAACGACACGCTGCAATCGGGCGCATTCTTTTAGAACGAATTTCAGAAGGCGAGCGAGAAGACCAGCTGTTCGATATCGTCGATCAACTCAATCGCGGCATTGAACAGATTAACGACGCAGACGAGCGGGAACAATTGGCCCGTCTCAATCTGCAAGCCGGCCGGAAGGCTAGCGCTGCCACAGCTTATGCAGCTGCGATCGCCTACCTCGACATTGGCATTTCCCTCCTCGCAGCGAAAAGCTGGCAGCATCAATACACCTTAACCCTCAGCCTCTATCAAGAAGCTGCCAAAGCCACCTACCTCAACGCCGAGATCGAACGGATGGAATCATTGGCAGCGACGATTGCTCGAGAAGCAAAAACGCCCCTCGATCGTCTCGAACTCGGGAAAATCAAAGTCGACGCCTATGCTAATCAAGGACGCATGGGCGAAGCTCTGTCCGCGGGATTGGAGAGTCTTGCTGCCCTGGGCATCGAATTTCCTCAAGCAGCCTCCCAAGCAGATTTTGCCCCTGCTTTCAAGGCGACTCAAACCTTACTGGACAATCGCCAACCTGCCGATCTTGCTGAATTGCCTGAAATGCAAGACCCGCTTATCCGCGAGGCATTAGTTCTTTTAGTTAAGATCGTTTCTGTCACCTATTTGGCTGCTCCTCACCTATTTACTCTCAGTATCTTCAAACAAATCGAACTCTCGATAACGTATGGGAATGCCCCTGCCTCTGCTGTTGGCTATTCATGCTATGGGGCGATTCTTTGCGGCATTCTGGGGGAATTCTCTCTGGGTTACGAATACGGTCAACTGGCCTTAACGATCCTTTCCCAGTTTAACAACAGACAATTTGAAGCAGTCGTTTTTCAGGTCGTTTATCGCTTTATCAATCCCTGGAAAACGCACTTGAGAGAAGCTTTTGAACCCCTGCAACAAGCGTTTCTAATCGGTTTGGAAACTGGAGATTTGACCTATAGCGGTTATGCGAATCACGGCTACGATCTTCAGCTTTATTTAACAGGACGAGAGCTTTCTGCAACGGAGCGAGAACTGGAAACTCATAATGAAACGCTAAAGGCGATCGGTCAACACAATGCATTGAGCTATAACCAAACCTTATTGCAAGCAGTTCTCAATCTACGAGGACGATCGGACCAGATCCATCAGTTAATCGGGGAGGCAATGGATGAGAAATCGTTAATTCCCTATTACCAGAGCACCCACAATGGAACCGGACTATGGGTATTTTATGTTACTAAATTAACTCTTTGTTATCTGTTTGAAGAACTTGATGATGCCCTTTTGACGAGTGCCTCAGCCCAAAAATATTTAACCGCCGCAATGAGCCATGTTATGATTCCCACCTGGTGTTTTTATGATTCTCTGACGCGGTTGGCTTTAGCGGAGAAGAGGGAATGGGGAACAGGGGACAGGGAACGGAGCGCGGAGGAAACAGAGGAAGACATCTCTAAGCTACATCTCCTCGATCGGGTACAAGACAATCAGGAGAAATTGAAATGCTGGGCAGACTCGGCTCCGATGAATAATTTGCATAAGTTCTATCTCATCGAAGCCGAGTACTATCGGGTGCTGGGAGAAAAAGCCAAAGCAATTGAATTCTATGGTCTGGCGATCGCAAAGGCTCAGGAAAACGAATATATCCAGGAAAAAGCCCTGGCAAACGAACTGACTGCCAAGTTTTATCTTGATTGGGGCCAGGAAACCGCAGCCCGCGCTTACATGATGGAAGCTCATTATGGCTATACTCGCTGGGGAGCGATGGCAAAAGTCAAACACCTGGAAAACATCTATCCGCAATTGTGTCAATCTCCAACAGCTCAAACCTCTACTTCAGCGGCTTTGCGGACCCGAACGACAAGCGACTCGACGGATGGTGCAGTTTTAGATCTGGCCACGGTGTTAAAATCCACCAATGCCATTTCCAGCGAGATCGTACTCGAGAAATTGCTGGCAACCTTGATGGATATCCTGGTTGAAAATGCTGGCGCGCAACGGGGCAGCTTGATTTTGCCTCGGGGGGAGGATTTAGTCGTCGAAGCAACCCGAGAAGACGACTCTGAGAGCGTGTCAATCTTGCAGTCGCAGTCGCTCGATGAGATTCCACGGTTGTCCGCAAAAATTGTCCATTATGTCGCCCGTACTGGCGAAACCATCGTTTTGAACGATGCGATTCATGAAGGCAATTTTACCAATGATGCCTATATCCAACAGTACCAGTGTCAATCCATTGCTTGCACACCTTTAATCGATCGCGGTCAACTCCAGGGGATTATCTATCTGGAAAATAACCTGACGACTGGAGCCTTTACCCGAGAACGCATGGACCTGTTGCGAACCCTCGCCGCGCAGGCTGCAATCTCCCTGGAAAATGCCCGACTGTACGACGCTTGCAAGCGTTTCGTTCCCGATCAGTTTCTCAGCTTTTTAGAGAAAAAGAGCATTGTCGACGTCAAATTGGGGGATCAGGTCGAACGAGAAATGACAGTTTTATTTGCCGACATCCGCGATTTTACCCCTCTCTCCGAACAGATGACCCCAGCAGAGAACTTTGCTTTCATTAACGAGTATCTGGGTTACATGGAGCCACACATTCAAAAATACGGTGGGTTTATTGATAAATATATCGGCGATGCCATTATGGCCCTGTTCCCCAATGCTGCTGATGATGCGGTACAAGGAGCACTTGCCATGCTGGAGGCATTGAAGGCATACAATCAAATGAGGCAAGACAAAGATTTTCAACCGCTGCGGATTGGCATTGGGTTGCATACAGGGTCGTTAATGTTGGGTACGGTTGGAGGGTTTGGCCGTATGGACGGCACAGCGATCGGCGATGCAGTGAACCTCTCCTCGCGAGTGGAAGATCTCACCAAAACATACGGGGTTTCGCTGTTAATCACCAATAAAACCCTGGAACAATTCAACAATCCCCTGAACTACGATGTGCGATTTGTCGGGCAGGTGAAAGCTAAAGGTAAAACGAAAGCAGTGGGGTTATTTGAGGTCTTTTCTGCCGATCCTCCAGAGTTGCGCGCAGCGAAAATCGTCACAAAAACGCAGTTTGAACAGGCAGTTTTGCTCTACGAGGAGCATTCTTTTGCAGCAGCAGCACGTTTATTTCAAGAATGTGCCAATTATCACTCCGACGACTGGGCTGCCCGCAGCTATCTCGAACGCTGCCACCGTCCTACTGCTTAAAATTCTGGTCGTGGTATAGCAATTCTCAGGCTAGTCAGGTATGGAAATGTGCCTCTGCCGAAGGCAGGGGCACATTTCCATGTATAGCACTACGAAAATAGATTAGGACAGAACAAAAAACTCAAAACCAGACGTAGGCACCCTTTCCCTTCTGCCCTCTGCCTCCTGCCTTCTGCTATACTTCAGTCGCACGGGAACCGCTATAAACAAGTAAGGATTTTTGCGCACGCAGGTCCCACCTGTGCGTTCAAACATCCTTACTGCTGGAGGACTATCAGTTTTTGATGTGATGTCCATTGAGCTTTATATTAAAAAGATAACAATGTTCTATTTTTTTCTAACGTTATTGTTATGGTCGCTCTTGCTGGATACAAAGATTTTACTCAAATTCATGCTAACGCCAATTCGCAAGTGTATCGCGCTCGACGAACAGACGATGGCCAACCCGTCATCCTCAAGTTCCTTAACCGGGATTACCCCACTCCCGAACAAATTCGACGTTACAGGCAAGAATATCACCTCACTTGCCAGTTAAATTCGCCAGGGATTATTAAAGCTTATCAACTCGAAGAATGGCACAGAAGTTATGCCATTGTTCTGGAAGACTTTGGGGCAATTTCGCTGAAACAATGGTTGGAAGAGCAGGAAACACTTCCTCTGCAAGAGTTTTTATGTCTTGCGATCGCAATAACCGAAAGTTTAGGACAAATCCACAACCAACAGATTATTCACAAAGACATCAATCCCAGAAATATTGTCTTTAACCCTGAAACCCAGGCCCTAAAAATTATTGATTTTGGCATCTCCACCCAACTGAGTCGAGAAAAGCCCACTTTGAAAAATCCCAACGTTTTAGAAGGAACGCTGGCTTACATTTCCCCCGAACAAACCGGCAGAATGAATCGGGGATTAGACTATCGCAGCGATTTTTATTCCCTGGGTGTCACCTTTTATGAAATGCTAACGGGAACATTGCCCTTTGACAGCGCCGATCCGCTGGAACTAGTGCATTCTCATATTGCCAGGGAAACACCGACAGATCGTTTTGAGGGAATGGGGAACCGGGAACCAGGAACCGGGAACCGGGGAAACGTTCCAGTCGTTCTGGTCGAGATTGTGCTGAAATTGATGGCGAAGAATGCTGAAGATCGCTATCAAAGTGCAGCTGGACTGAAAGCAGATTTAGAGATTTGTCGTCATCAATTCGAAGCAACCGGAAGGATTGCTCCCTTTCCACTGGGACAACAGGATATTTCCGATCGTTTCCAAATTCCCCAAAAGCTTTACGGACGAGAGGAAGAAATTGCGGCATTGCTGGCAGCATTCGAGCGCGTTGCCGCAACCGGAACCGTTGAATTAATGCTCGTCACAGGTTATGCCGGTATTGGCAAATCTTCTCTCGTTCAAGAACTGTATAAACCGATTACCGCTCGTCGAGGCTATTTTATTGCTGGAAAATTCGATCAATTTCAGCGCAATATTCCCTATTCGGCAATCGTCAACGCTTTTAGCGGATTGATCGAGCAATTATTGGCAGAAAGCGAAGATGAATTGCAGTGCTGGCGAGAGAAGCTCTTGCAAGCGTTGGGAAATAACGGCCAAATTATCGTTGATGTCATTCCCGCTGTCGAACTGATTATCGGCCCGCAACCCGACGTTCCTGTCGTTGGAGCCAACGAAGCACAACGTCGCTTTAACTTTGTCTTCGGTAATTTCATCCGAGTTTTTTGCAGCTCAGATCGTCCTTTAACCCTGTTCCTTGACGATTTGCAATGGGCAGATTTGGCGACATTGCAATTGGTGGAACGCTTGTTAGGGGAAGGCCAATCCAGGTATCTTTTCTTATTAGGAGCCTATCGCGATAATGAAGTGTCTGCGGGGCATCTGCTCGCCATGACCCTCGACCAGCTCCGACAAAGCGATGGTGCGGTTCATCAGATCGCGTTAACGCCTTTACCGTCAGACCAAACTGCTCGGTTAATCGGCGACACTCTGCAACGGGATCCAGCAAACATCGACGATTTAACTCGCTTAGTCTGGGAAAAAACAGCAGGAAATCCGTTCTTTTTGAATGAGTTTTTGCAAGCCTTGTACGATGAAAAGTTGCTGCAGTTTCATCGTCAAGCAAGAGGCTGGCAGTGGGATCTGGCTGCGATTCAAGCCCGGAATCTGACCGACAATGTGGTGGCATTGATGGTGGAAAAACTGCAAAAATTACCGCCGCCCGTGCAAGAAATCCTCTCCCTTGCAGCCTGTTGGGGTGCGGAATTTGACTTAACCCTGTTGACCTGGGTAGAGCAGAAATTGCCTCAAGCCATCTTTGAACGGTTGAAAATTGCCCTCAATCGCGGCTTGATTTTTTCTGTATCCGAACCGGATGAAAACCTGCTGATTCAGTCCTACAAGTTCGGCCACGACCGCATTCAACAAGCTGCCTACACTCTCATTCCCGCCGCCCAAAGATCTGAGCGACATGCTGCCATCGGGCGCATTCTTTTAGAACGAATTCCAGAACGCGAGCGAGAAGACCAGCTGTTTGATGTCGTCGATCAACTGAATCGCGGCATTGAACAGATTAACGAGGCGGACGAACGGGAACAGTTGGCTCGTCTAAATCTGCAAGCAGGACGCAAAGCCAGTGAGTCTAATGCTTATGCAGCTGCGATCGCATACCTCAACACCGGCATTTCCCTGCTGGCAGCAGACAGCTGGCAACAGCAATACGACTTAACCTTCAATCTGTATCAAGCTGCGGCCCAAGCAATGTATCTCAACGTCGAGATCGAATCCATGACAGCCTTAATGGAGACCATGGACCGGGAAGCGAAAACACCCCTCGATCGCCTCAAATTGGGGAAACTGAAAGTGGATATCTATAACACTCAAGGACGTTTTGCCGCAGCCCTCACTGCGGGTTTAGCCAGCCTTGCGGCTCAGGGTATCGAATTTCCCCAACCCGCCTCTCTTGCCGATTTTGCCCCTGCCCATGCCAGAGTCAAAACGCTAATGGGCGATCGTCGGCCCGCCGATCTCGCCCGCTTGCCAGCACTGCAAGACCCGCTCGTACGCGAAGTGTTAACCCTTTTAGAGAACACGATCGCTGCCGCCTACACATTTGATCCCAGCTTAATTCCTCTCATTGCCTGCAAACAACTCGAACTCACCATTACCTATGGCAATGCACCAATCTCGTCAACTGTTTATGTAGCTTACGGATTAGTTCTTTGCGGTATTCTGGAAGAATTTTCTCTCGGCTACGACTATGGTCAACTGGCCTTAACCAACCTGGCCCGGTTTAACGACAAACAGTATGAATCAACCACTTTGATGTCAATTCATTCTGCGATCGATCCTTGGACGACTCACTTGAAAGTAAACCTTCAACCCTTGCAACGCGCTTTTCGAGTAGGTTTGGAAACCGGATCTCTGATCGGTGCTGTTGGTGCCAATCACGCCTATTGCCTTTTCCTTTATCTGATAGGCTGGGAGTTGGCCGAAGTCGAGCAAGAACTGGAACGCAGCTATGCAATCGTGGCGACGCTCGGTCAAGACCCTATACTCAACGACTATAATCCCTTGCGACAAGCTATTTTAAATTTGCGAGGACAATCGCCCCAACCCCATCGGTTAGCGGGGAAGGTCATGGATGAGAGTGCCTTAATTGCCGATTACCAGAACACCGAACATGGTACCGGACTATGGGTTCTTTATGCCATAAAAGCAACCCTTTGCTACCTGTTTGAAGTCTTTGATGAAGCCCTGGCCGCCGATCTCTCCGCTCAACCCTATATCGCTGCCGCCATCGGTCATCCGCTGATTCCCACCTGGATATTTTACAGTTCTCTGGTGCGGTTGGCTTTGGTGGGGAATGGGGAACGGGAAATGGAGAATGGGGAACGGGGAACGGGGAATGGGGAATGGGGAATAGGGAACGGGGAAGACGGATCTGAATCCCAACATCTGGATTGCGTGCGAGACAATCAGGCGAAGCTGAAACGGTGGGCAGACGCTGCCCCAATGAATCATTTGCATAAGTTCTATCTGGTGGCAGCAGAGTACCAGCGAGTGCTGGGGGAAAAGGCTAAGGCGCTTGAATTTTATAGTCTGGCGATTGCTGGAGCCAAAGAACACGAATACCTCCAGGAAGAAGCCCTCGCCAACGAACTGGCCGCTAAATTTTACCTCGACTGGGGCGGGCACGAAACCGCAGCCCGCGCTTACATGACGGAGGCCCATTACTGCTACACCCGCTGGGGCGCAACGGCAAAAGTCAAACAGCTGGAAGAGCGCTATCCGCAGTTGTGTCGCTCTTCAACACCCCAAACGACTGCTGCGAGCTTGAACAATTCTCGGACGACCAGCAATTCAACCAGCGATTCAACTGAGGGTACTGCTTTAGATTTGGCAGCGGTGATGAAATCTGCCAATGCTGTATCCAGCGAGATTGTGCTGGATCGATTGCTCGAGAAACTGATGCGAATTGCGCTGGAAGACGCGGGTGCGCAAAAAGGGTTCCTCCTGCTCCCGGCCCTGAACGAAGCCAGAACGCTAGCGATTGAAGCCGAAGGTACAGTAGATCCCGATACTATACGAGTGCTGCAATCGACCCCGATCGACACCCTCGACCCCACAACTCAGCAGCCTCGTCTCTGCACAGCCATCCTCAACTATGTCACCCGGACCCAGGAAAGCGTCGTCCTCAACGATGCTGTCAATGAAGGTCAATTCACCCACGACCCTTACATTACTACAGTCCAACCCCAATCAATATTATGTACGCCGTTGCTCAATCAGGGCCAACTCAGCGGCATTTTATATCTGGAAAATAACCTGACGACTGGCGCTTTTACAGAAGACCGCATCGAAGTGCTGAACATCCTTTCCAGTCAGGCGGCGATTTCGATCGAAAACTCGCGTCTCTACCGCACCCTGGAGCAAAAGGTTGAAGAGCGCACCAAGGAACTGTCCCAAACCCTCGGCGTCCTCAAAGCGACCCAAGCCGAGCTGGTGCTGGAAAATGCCCTCCTCCGCAGCGACGACCAGGCTCAGGCTTATGCCTATCAGGTCGGTGGCAGTTTGCCCTTAGATGCGCCGACCTATGTGGTACGCTCTGCCGATCGCTATCTCTATAAAGCCCTGAGACAGGGCACCCCTTGCTATGTCCTCAATGCCCGCCAGATGGGAAAATCGAGCTTGATGGTGCGGATGATGCACCACTTGCGCCAGGACGGGCATCGGTGTGCCATCCTGGATATGACTCTCCTGGGCAGCGATGGGGTGACTCCAGAACAATGGTACAAGGGGTTGGCGACAGAATTGTGGCAGGCGTTGGGGCTGACGGACAGCATTCATTTGGGGGCATGGTGGAAAGAGCGGCAGGATCTGCCGGTGGTGCAACGGTTGAGTCAATTTTTTGAGGCCGCGATCGCAGCGCTGGCAGAAGAATTAGAGCAGCACGATCGTCGGCTGGTCGTTTTCCTGGATGAGGTTGATGCTGTCCTCAGTCTCCACTTTCCGGTGAACGACTTCTTTGCTTCGCTCCGGGCCCTCCATAATCGGCGGGCAGCGAATCCGATCTACAAACGCCTGACGTTTGCTCTTTTTGGCGTTGTCGCACCGGCAGATTTGATTACCGATCGCAGGCGCACTCCTTTCAATATTGGCCAACCGATCGAGCTGAGCGGCTTTCAACCCCACGAGGCACAACCGTTATCGCAAGGGTTATCAGAAAAAGTCGAAAATCCCCAGGTGGTGCTCAACGAGGTGCTCTCCTGGACAGGAGGCCAGCCATTTTTGACCCAGAAGTTATGTCAGATGATTCGAGAGTCGTCAGCGACAATTCCAATCAATACTGAGGCGGAGTGGGTGGAGACTCTGGTGCGGACTCGCATATTAGAGCAGTGGGAATCCCAGGATGAACCGCAACATTTGAAGACCATTCGCGATCGCATCCTGGAAAGCGATCGCGCCTCCTACCTACTGGCCCTCTACCAGCAGATTTTAGAGCAAAGAGAAGTCGCCGCAACAGACAGCAACGAAGAACGTGAATTATTGCTATCCGGGATCGTCGTTAAACAGTTGGGCCAATTGAAGATCTATAACCGGATTTATCAGAGTGTTTTCAATCTGGCGTGGGTTGAAGCACAGCTTGAGCAAATAAGCAATCTCGGCTGAATTTGAATCGCAGCAGCATCCATCAGCCTATGAATCTCTGCTGCAAGATTGACCTTTTGGAGTTGCATCATCTAATCTCCAGGTACAAAGTTTTGTCAGTTAACCTAGCAAAACCTCCATGCATAACAGGCAGAATATTTTTTAATATGATGTTTATTGAGCCTTATGCTAAAAAGATAATGATGCTTTATTTTTTACCAACAGTATTGTTATGGTTGCTCTTGCTGGATACGAGGATTTCGTCCAAATCCACGATAGCGCCAACTCGCAGGTGTATCGCGCTCGACGAGTGGACGATGGCCAACCCGTCGTCCTCAAATTTCTCAACCGGGATTACCCCACTCCAGAGCAAATTCGACGCTACAAACAAGAGTATTATCTCACATGCCAGTTAGAGGCTCCAGGAATTATCAAAGCCTATCAACTAGAAACATGGCAGAGAAGTTATGTCATTGTTCTGGAAGATTTTGGAGCAATGTCGCTCAAACAATGGTTAGCAAAGCATGAACATCTATCCTTAGAAGAATTCTTGTTTTTGGCGATCGCAATAACTGAAAGTTTAGGACAAATCCACGCCCACAATATTATTCACAAAGACATCAATCCCAACAATATTGTTTTTAACCCCGAAACCAAAGAACTAAAAATTATCGATTTTGGCATCTCCACCCAACTGAGTCAGGAAAATCTCACTCTGAAAAATCCCAATGTTTTAGAAGGAACGCTGGCTTACATTTCCCCCGAACAAACTGGCAGAATGAATCGAGGATTAGACTATCGCAGCGATTTTTATTCTCTGGGCGTGACCTTCTATGAAATGTTGACAGAAAAGTTACCGTTTGACAGTGTCGATCCGCTGGAATTGATCCATTTTCATATTGCAAAAGAAGCACCTGCAGGTATTTTTGAGGGAACGGAGAACAGAGAACAGGAAACAGGGAATTGGGAAAAAGTTCCATCAGTGCTTGCAGAGATTGCGATCAAGTTGATGGCGAAGAATGCTGAAGATCGCTATCAAAGTGCGGCTGGACTGAAAGCGGATTTAGAAACTTGCTATCGCCAATTCAAAGCAACCGGGAAGATTGCCTCCTTTCCGCTGGGAAAACAGGATATTTCCGACCGTTTTCACATTCCCCAAAAACTCTACGGACGAGAGGTAGAAATTGCGAAATTACTGGCAGTATTCGAACGAGTGGCAGAAACAGGAAACGTTGAGTTGATTTTGGTCGCGGGATATTCCGGCATTGGTAAATCTTCTCTCGTACAAGAACTGTATAAACCGATTACTGCCCGTCGAGGCTATTTTATTGCTGGGAAATTCGATCAATTTCAACGTAATATTCCCTATTCAGCCATCGTTGCTGCGTTTGGCGGATTAATCGAGCAATTATTAGGAGAAAGCGAAGCACAATTGCAACACTGGCGAGAAAAACTCCTGCAAGCGTTGGGCAATAATGGCCAAATTATGATTGATGTCATTCCCGCCGTTGAGCTGATTATCGGTCCGCAACCCGCCGTTCCCGTCGTCGGGGCCAACGAAGCGCAAAATCGCTTTAACTTTGTTTTCGGTAACTTCATTCGTACGTTTTGCACCTCAGATCGTCCTTTGACCCTGTTTCTTGACGATTTACAATGGGCAGATTTAGCGACATTACAATTGGTGGAACGGCTGTTAGGGGAGGGCCAGAGCCAATATCTCTTGCTGTTGGGAGCCTATCGCGATAATGAGGTCTCTATTGGTCATCCTCTGACCATGGCCCTTGAAAAGCTCCAGCAGAACAAGCAGGCAATTGAACGTATTACGTTAACCCCTTTACCGCCAGACCAAACTGCCCGGTTAATCGGCGATACCTTGCAACAGGATCCAGAAAACATTGACGATTTGACCCAATTAGTCTGGGAGAAGACAGCGGGAAATCCGTTCTTTTTGAATGAATTTTTACAAGCCTTGTACGACGAAAACCTGCTGCAATTTCATCATCAATCCAGATGCTGGCAATGGAATATGGCTGCGATTCAGGCCAGGAATCTGACCGATAATGTCGTGGAATTGATGGTGGGAAAACTACAAAAATTACCGCCATCGGTGCAAGCGATCCTCTCCCTTGCAGCCTGTTTGGGCGCGGAATTCGACTTAGAATTGATGACCTGGATTGGGCAAAAGTCTCTGTCAGAGACCTTTGAATTATTAAAAATTGCCATCAATCGTGGCTTAATTATTCCCCTCTCTGAATTGGATGAAAACCTGCTGATTCAGTCTTATAAGTTCGGTCACGATCGCATTCAACAAGCAGCTTATGCGCTCATCCCTGACGTTCGAAAAGCAATGACCCATTACCGCATCGGACAATTGCTGCTGCAAAAGCTATCCCCAGAAGCTAGAGAAGAAAGCATTTTTGAGCTAGTTGGTCAATTAAATTATGGCACCGCGTTCATCACCGACCAAACAGAACGAGATCGATTAGCGCAGCTCAACCTCCTTGCCTGTCGGAAAGCCAGAGCGGCCACTGCCTATCAAGCAGGCTGTGACTATGCCTGTGTTGGCTTATCCTTACTCGGCGAAGCTGCCTGGCAACGGCAATATACCCTATGTTTAGCATTCCATAATTTAGCAGCTGAGCTGGCTTTGCTATGTGGTGACTTTGAATCCATGGAACAGTTCATTGAGGCGGTCATCGAACGGGGCAACTCTTTACTGGACAAAGTTAATGCGTATCACACCAGAATTCTTGCTAACGTCTACCAACATAACCCGACGGCAGCCATTGCCATCGCCCAACACGTCTTACAACAGCTAGGCGTTGTCTTTCCCGACGACATCGACGACATTACAGAGGACGAAATTCAACAGACCGCTAGAGAAGTTTCGCAACTCATTGCCGATCGAGACATACAAAGTTTAATCGATCTACCAATGATGGAAAATCGGGAAAAAATTGCCATTATTCAGATTGCTAACAGCGTTTTCCAAGCAACTTATATCGTTGGTTCTCCCTTGTTCGCATTACTGACTGTTTTGACAGTCAAGTTATCAATTCAATATGGAAATCTATCCCTTTCAGCCTCTGCTTATGCCTTCTATGGCACTGTTGCTTGTAGTGTTGTGCAAGATATAGAGATAGGGGTAAAGTTTGGTCAGCTTGCCCTTGAGGTTGTCTCTAAGTTAGCAGCGAAAGCCGTTAAGCCCGTGATTTGTCATGTGATGGGGATGTTTATATCCCATCGCATATCGCACATCAAAACAACCATACCGTTGCTGCAAGAAGCTTACGTCGTCGGACTAGAAGTCGGAAACCTAGAATATGTTGGTGCTGCTGCTGAAGGACTATGCATCAGTGCTTTGTGGGGAGGTCAATCTCTCCCCACGTTTGTACAGGAAGCTCAGACCTACTGTCAAAATTTAGTGCGCTTGAATCAGTTAACATCAGCCAACTACTGTCGAATTTTCTGGCAAGCGACGTTAAATTTGCTGGGGTTGGCAGAGCATTGCAGCATTTTGTCTGGGGAGGCAATCGAAGAAGAAGAATTACTATCCCATTTTTTGTCCGCCCAAGATGTTAACGGCTTATATCACTTCTATGTGAATAAGCTATTTCTGTGTTATTTGTTGGGTGAAATTGAGGCCGCCAAAAATCAGACTGTTGAGGTTAGACGGTATCTCAAAGGGGGAATTGGAATGTTTTCCATGGCGGGATTTTATTTCTACGATTCGCTCGTTGCTCTGGCCGCTAAGGGGGTCTGTGAAGAGGCAAGCGCAGAAGAACTGGAGCGGGTGAAGAAAAACCAAGCTCAATTGCAACAGTATTGGGTTCATTATGCGCCGATGAATCACCAACATAAGATTGATTTAGTCAATGCTGAAGAAGCTCGAATTTTAGGAAAAAGAATAGAAGCGATTGAGCTATACGATCAGGCGATTTCTGGTGCCAAAGCAAATGAGTATATTCACGAAGAAGCCCTTGCGAACGAACTGGCGGCCAAATTCTACCTCGACTGGGGCAAAGAAAAAATTGCTGCTAGTTATATGCAAGAAGCTCATTATTGTTATGTCCGCTGGGGGGCAACAGCAAAAGTCAAGCACCTGGAAGACCGCTATCCACAATTGTTGCGATTGGCAACCCCTGGAACGTCTAACCTCTCCCATGGTCTATCCAACTCTGTTGCAGCCCAACAGACTGGCGATCCTCAGCGAGACACCTCCCAATCCACTCGCTCCAATTCCAATAGCAACCTTGATTTAGCAACGTTGATGAAGGCATCCCAGGCTATTTCTCGCGAAATTGTCTTAAGCCAGTTACTGACTCAATTGGTTGAAATTCTACTGGAAAATACGGGTGCTCAATCGGGCTTTTTGATTTTAGAAACAGAAGGTAAGTTACGGATTGAGGCGGAAACTTGGGCAGATGGCAAGACAATGGTGCTGCAGTCCATGCCTCTGGAATTTGTCAAACCCGATGGTACCTTACCGTTACTGTCCTCAGCAGTGGTTAATTACGTTGCTCGTACTCAGAATAGTGTCGTTCTCAGTAATGCACAGCATGGAGATCGTTTTACCCGCGAACCCTATATCCAAAAGTTTCAGGTGAAGTCGGTTTTATGCGTGCCGTTGCTCAACCAGGGGCAGCTCAGGGGTGTCGTCTATCTGGAAAATAACCTGACGACAGGTGCTTTTACTCAGGAACGGGTGGAGATTGTGCAATTATTGTCGGGACAGGCTGCGATCGCAATCAGCAATGCCCAACTCTATCGCCAATTGCAAGACAGCGAACAACAGCTCAAACAGTTTCTGGATGCTGTACCTGTTGGAGTTGGCATCATTGATGCGAAAGGGCATCCTTATTACACCAATCGCAGAGCCCAAGAAATTCTAGGGAAAGGAGCGATACCAACAACAAAGTCTGAAGACATTACAGATGTGTATCGAATCTATGTTGCTCAAACCGATCGACTGTATCCGCCAGATCGGTTACCGAGTATTAGAGCCTTACAAGGAGAAGTTTGTCGCAGGGACGATCTGGAAATTCACCGAGGTGATGGTATCATTCCTGTAGAATCTCTGGGCACTCCGGTTTATAACGAACGAGGAGAGATTGTTTATGCAATGACAGCCTTTCAAGATGTCACCGAACGGAAAAAAGCGGAAAAGCTCCTGGTTGATTACAATCAATCCTTGGAAAAACAGCTCGCCTTATCGTTAGAAAATAGTCGCCTGTATGATGCTTCCAAACGGTTTGTGCCAGAGCAATTTCTCAGCTTTTTAGAGAAAGAGAGCATTGCTGATGTGAAACTGGGGGATCAAGTTGAACGGGAAATGACGGTTTTATTCGCCGATATCCGCGATTTTACGACGCTCTCCGAACGGATGACGCCAGCCGAAAACTTTGCCTTTATCAACGAGTATCTCGGTTATATGGAGCCGCAAATTCAGCGGTATGGTGGGTTTATTGATAAATATATCGGCGACGCCATTATGGCCCTGTTTCCCAATGCTGCCGACGATGCGGTGCAAGGGGCGCTGGCGATGCTGGAGGCGTTGAAAACATACAATCAAACCCGACAAGAGAGAAATCTTCAACCCCTGCGAATTGGTATTGGCTTGCATACCGGACGATTAATGTTGGGCACGGTTGGCGGCTCGGGTCGCATGGATGGAACGGCAATTGGGGATGCGGTGAACCTCTCCTCGCGCGTAGAAGGCTTAACCAAAACCTATGGTATTTCACTGTTAATCACCCATCAAACCTTTATCCGGTTAAGCGCTCCATTCCAGTATGACTTTCGCTTTGTCGGACGGGTGAAAGCCAAAGGAAAAACCAGAGCCGTGAGTCTGTTGGAAGTCTTTTCCGCCGATCCGCTGGATTTGCGAGATGCAAAAAATGCCTCGAAGGGACTGTTTGAACAGGGATTGGTTTCATTGCACCAGCAAGCCTTTGCTGAAGCGGCCCGTCTGTTTCTGAAATGTGTAGAGTATCATGACTGCGATCGCGTTGCCCGCATCTATCTCGAACGCTGTCATGCTTTCATCTCCGACTAACTGCTTAGCGCGATCGCACCCCCTTCGCCATCAGCACCACAGACGATCGCGCCTGCACCCAATAACATCCCCGATCGGTCACTGGTGGAGCATCCTCAAGCGAGGAGAAATCCTCCGGCGCAGGTAAGGCCGTATCGACAATACGGTGCCAGCACTCCTCATACGGCAGAGGAGGAAGCTCAAAAGCCAGCGGTTCCCAGTAAGCATTGAGCATAATATGCAAATGCTCAGCACTCCCCAGATGGCGCAACGTAAACGCCAAACTGTGGGAATTGTAATCCCAATCCGGCTCCCCTAAACAAACACCATGCCAGACAATATGCGGATCTTCAGTATCTTCAGTGGTTGCCAGAAACCGATCGTGACTGAAGATTTCTCGATCCTGGATGAAATGGATCAGCCCTCGGACAAACCGCAACATATCAGCCTGTTGTTCCAGAGCATTCCAGTCAAACCAGCTCAGTTCATTATCCTGACAATAGACATTATTGTTACCTGCTTGACCGCGACGAACCTCATCCCCCATCAACAGCATCGGTGTTCCCTGGGAAACCAACAGCACAGTCAGGAAATTCTTGATTTGCTTCAGACGTAACGCTTCTACCTCTGGATCGTCAGCTGGTCCCTCTACACTACAGTTCCAACTGCAGTTGTAATCGCTGCCGTCGCGATTGTCTTCGCCATTCGCTTCATTATGTTTCTGGTTATAGGAGACTAGATCGTTGAGCGTAAAGCCGTCGTGACAGGTGACAAAATTGATACTGCGGTTGGGTTCTCGATCGCTCTGCGGATAGCGTTTTTGAGGGTAAATATCAGGACTGGCAACAATTCGCGCAGCCAGTTGAGTCACAGTCCCCGCATCGCCTTTAATAAAACGCCGCACATCGTCGCGGAAATGACCATTCCATTCTGCCCAACGGTGACCGACAAAGGAACCGACCTGATAAAGGCCAGCTGCATCCCAGGCTTCAGCAATAATCTTTGTCCCTGCCAGCACTGGATCGGAATCAATCGACCAGAGGAGTGGAGGGTTATCCAGAGGGAGACCCGACTCGTCGTCGCGAGAGAGTACAGACGCCAGGTCGAAACGAAAACCATCGACGTGCATCTCTGAAACCCAATAATGCAAGCAGTCGATAATCATGCGTCGGACAATAGAATGATTGCCATTAAGAGTGTTACCGCAACCACTGTAGTTGGAATAATCAAGTTGGATGATTTTTGGCCTGATTGGTTCTTGTTCTGAGTCGGCTAGATCTTGCCCCTCTAGTTCGTCTGCTGTGGACTTCGGTTCAGGGTTTTGTTCCTCCAACATGTAATAAACCTGATTTTCCAGACCGCGGAACGAAAGAGTGGGGCCGTCGCAATCTCCTTCTGCTGTATGGTTGAAAACGACATCTAGAATAACTTCGATACCCGCCTGGTGAAATGCTTTGACCATATCGCGAAATTCATCGATTGGCCCCAGCGGATCCTGTCGTAAACTGTACCCTGCGTGCGGTGCAAAGAAAGCAATGGGGTCGTAACCCCAGTAGTTCTTGAGCGGCGGCGCGACATTCTGCTCATCAAATTGTTGGATCGGTAACAATTCTACAGCGGTAATGCCCAGTGCTTTCAAATAGGGAATCTTTTCCACTAAGCCCGCATAAGTGCCTCTTTTCTCAGGTGAAACCCCCGAACTGGGATGGCGCGTAAAGCCTGCAACATGCATTTCATAGATGACAGTACCAGCATAGGGAATCCGGGGATGGGTATCGTTTCCCCAGTCATATGTACTGGGATCGGCCACAACGCTTTTCATCGCTTGGGCACAATTGTCGCCGGCTTGACTGGCGGCTTTGCGGCTGTATTGAGGGCCGACGACAACTGCCTGGGTATAAGGGTCAAGCAACACTTTGTTGCCATCGAAGCGGTGTCTATGGTCTGGAGTAAATGGCCCGTAAGCGCGATAGCCATAGAGCTGTCCTGCACCAATCCCTGGAACAAAGACATGCCAGTAATCAAAGGTTTTGTTTTTTTGGGGATCGAACTGGATGACACGGGCTGGCGCAGTATCGTCAACATCATCAAACAGTAAGAGTTCCATGACTTCGCAAGTTTTGGAAAAGACACAGAAGTTGACTCCTTCCGGATATACTGTTGCTCCTAATGGAAAGCTCTGACCGCAGACAACATCGGGCTTCATTAATTTCGCTCCTTTAATACAAGCAATTTTGTGGCGTTATGCTGAAAGCAACAACTATATCGGTGTTGATGTAGCCTTGCTTTAGAACAATCGCTATGGTTGAGTTTGCCAATTCCAATCAATTGCCATACCGTAAAATTTTCAGGAGCGCGGTGGAAACATAAAGTACAACTGTAGACCCCAAAACGGAAGGAAGAATACGCACACCAGCAACATTCCAATCCAAAAACGGGAAATTTAATGTGTATTGGCTGCGGAGAGCTTCATATCCCCAATCTCCTAACAAAACACCAACCATGCCAATAACAACTAGGCCCACAACTCCACCAGGGATCTTGCGGGGAATGAGTATATTGCCAATACCAGCACAGATAATAGCGACAACAATTTGCACCGCTAAGCGAGTAAAATCCATTTATCAATCCCTCTGATTCAGGATTAAGCCATTACAACAATAGCTCTACAAATCCCAATGACTGAACAATCCAATGTTTAGAGTACCATTAACTGCTAATTGCTTTTGGGTTTTAGCTTTTGGCTGTTAGCTTTTGGCTTTTGGCTAATCGCTAACGGCTAACCGCTAACGGCTAACCGCTAACGGCTAACGGCTAATCGCTAACGGCTAATCGCTAACGGCTAACGGCTAATCGCTAACGGCTAACGGCTAATCGCTAACGGCTAACGGCTAATCGCTAATCGCTAACGGCTAATTAATTCGGACGGGGGCGTCCGAAGGTTGTGATGTAAAGTACGGCTTCATCAATGGGGATGCCGAGGACTTCATTGACGCGATCGTCGAAGAAACCACCAATCCCGCTAACTCCTAAGTTCAGACGAATGGCAGCAAGATTTAAGCGCTGTCCTAAATGGCCGGCGTCCATATGGAGATAGCGATAGGCGCGATCGCCATATTGGGCCACAGCTTGCTTTAAATCTGCTGTATGGAATAGCACGACGGCAGCATCTCGTCCCAGGTCTTGTCCTAAACACAGGTGGTGCAATTCTCGCCGAAAATTGTTGAAGCGAATTTGACGCAGTTCTTGGGCTTGAGGTGCATAGTAATAGCAGCCTTCATCTAAGTTTGTGATATCAGAAACCGCGATAAAGGTTTCAATCAGGCTGAGATCGAAGTAATCTGGGGAACTATCCAGTTCTTGATTGCGGTAGTTTTGGGGTTGGTAGGTGAAGTCGAGGATCGCTTTCAGTTCCTCCAGGGCCAGGGCTTCGCCGGTATAACTGCGGGTAGAACGCCGTCTGAGGATAGTTTTTTCGAGTGCGCCTAGATTCTCTCCCCAATGAATTGGGGCAGTGGCTGTCTGAACTTTGAGACAAAAGGGAAAGTTGTATTTATCTGCGATCGCGTCTCGCGTTGGAGCTGTCTCAGTTCTTGTTGTCAATTTAGGGGCAGATTCACCGTCCTGCGGTTCGGGGATTTGGGTTGCCTGGTGGAGGTACGCCAGAAGCTGACCCTCGGGAATATCAGGATAGTCCGTTTGGCCCCCTGAAGGGAGAACAGTTTGGCCCAACGGCAGGTTTTGTTGAACATCCAGCAAATCAGCCAGGGGAATAACTGCGATCGCACCCTCCCGCTCGGAATCCAGATAAAGCAAACGGTCAACTGCAGCATCAGCAAACCCCCCAATCAAATGGGGACGATAATCGTTCATTGCCCCAGCCAGTTCAATATTGCCGAGCAGATGACCAGTATCCAGAAAAATCCGACGGTAGGCCCGATCTTCGTAACGCCACGCAGAGCGGAAAAAAACAGCCGTTATCACCAGTGCCAGCTTGACATTATCCAACACCAACGGCCAGAAGCAAGCAGCTTGCAAAGCTGGCCAAACCGGGTTTTGCCAGAAGTGTACCAGAGTATGAGTTTTCGGCTGATAGTTGTACAACCCCTCGGGTAAAAGAGGCATACCGCGAGAAATCAAATACACTTCCGCTGGATACAAGCCGCCTGCAGAAGGAGCAGCCCGCAGATACAATGGCTCCCCCAGAGTGGGAATCATTGCTGTAAGGCCGTAACTACAAAACAGCAACCGGGACAATCGCCGCCAAAACATGGCATCTGAATTGTCAGTAGCAATCTCGTGTTTCCCTTTCAAGTAGGGCTTTAAATCAATCTGCGTACCGATCTTGTAAGTTTTGAACGGAATCGGCTGACTATCCCAATCTAAGCTACGGTGCTTGGAAGCAATCGTTTCTGGAGCATACTTTGTCCGCTCGTGATAGTGCTGAGCAATGGAAATAGAAGGTTCTGGCATGGGACTGAGGGCAAACTGCTTCTTTGATTATCGATCGCGTCGCTTCCCTCCAACTTTTTTGTTCGCTCCTATTCCAAAACTAAAACTAAGCCAAAATCTGAAATCTGAAATCTAAAATCGGTACACTGTTGTGTGGTAAGCATAAATTGAGTCGAGAGATATTTTATGGATGCGGCTGCACTCTGGCAACGATACCAGGACTGGCTTTATTTTCACGAAGGACTGGGATTTTATCTTGATGTTAGTCGGATGCGGTTTGATGATGCATTGGTGGAAGCGCTGAAACCCAAATTCGAGCATGCCTTTCGGACAATGGCAGATCTAGAAGGAGGTGCCATTGCCAATCCGGACGAACAACGCATGGTCGGTCATTATTGGTTGCGCAATCCGGGTCTGGCTCCCACGCCCGACCTGACACAAGAGATTGTTGAAACTCTAGAGCAAATTGAAAGCTTCGTCAGCAAAGTCCACACTAGCACCATCAAGCCGCCTCAAGCCTCGGAATTCACTGATATCCTGTCCATTGGCATTGGTGGTTCTGCTCTGGGGCCGCAATTTGTCGCCACTGCCCTCGCCCCAGATTCGCCGCCGCTGAGTATTCACTTCATCGACAACAGCGATCCTGCCGGGATCGACCGCACTCTCGCCCAGATCGGCGATCGCCTTTCCAGCACCCTGGTCATCACCATCTCCAAGTCCGGAGGCACGCCAGAAGCCCGTAACGGCATGCTGGAAGTTAAACATATTTTTGAGAACAAGGGCCTCGATTTTGCCCAACAGGCTGTTGCTATCACTGGCCATAGCAGCAAACTCGAAAACATTGCCAAATCTGAAGGTTGGCTAGCCACCTTCCCCATGCACGATTGGGTGGGAGGACGAACCTCAGAAATGTCGGCAGTGGGTCTGTTACCCGCAGCGTTGCAGGGCATTGACATTCGGGCCATGCTAGACGGTGCCAAGGTGATGGATGATGCTACCCGTGTCCCCAACCTCAAAGAAAATCCCGCAGCACTGCTGGCCCTTGCCTGGTATTTCGCTGGCAATGGCAAGGGGGAAAAAGACATGGTGGTGTTGCCCTACCAAGATAGCCTCTTGCTCTTCAGCCGCTATCTACAGCAATTGGTGATGGAATCTCTGGGTAAGGAAAAGGATCTGGATGGCAACACAGTCTACCAGGGTATTGCGGTTTACGGTAACAAGGGATCCACAGATCAGCATGCCTACGTGCAGCAACTGCGCGAAGGCGTACCTAATTTTTTCCTCAGCTTTATTGAAGTCCTGGAAGATCGTCAAGGTGCATCGATTGACGTGGAACCGGGGGTCACGAGCGGCGATTACCTGTCTGGGTTGCTTCAGGGTACCCGACAAGCCCTCTACGACAACCAGCGTGACTCGATTACAGTGACGATTCCCCAGGTCAATCCGCGCACGGTGGGTGCATTGATCGCGCTCTACGACCGTGCAGTGGGGCTGTACGCCACCCTGGTGAATGTCAATGCTTATCATCAACCAGGCGTGGAAGCTGGGAAGAAAGCAGCGGCAGCGATCTTGAAACTGCAGGGAGAATTGATGCAGGCACTCCAAGCGGAGTCGGAACCCCTGTCTCTGATGGCACTAGCGGCAAAGGCGGACGCAACAGAGCAGATCGAGACAGTATACCGGATTCTACGTCATTTGCATGCGAATCAGCGGGGGGTGGTGTTACAGGGCAATCTGGGAGAACCTGCCAATCTGATGGTTTCCCATTCTTAGCTGAAGCGTGGCATTTGTCTGATTGGGTCACCGTTAGGGCGCACGCGTGACACGCAAAAAGTAGAGCAGACTTCCTTAGATCGCTCCAATTAAAAACGCATTTGTTGAAAACTTTTGTTTTCAAGCGGGACCAGCAGATTGTGGTAGGTCAGGCTGACTCAAACCTTGGGCTGAGAAATCAGGGTTTTCGACAGCTGGGCACAGCCTACAAAGCTTCTCTTTGTTCCCGATTCCCCCTCCCCGATTCTCCGTTCCCTTGAGAGATTGTTGCGATCGCACTACATATCGGGAAAGTTACAGGATAAAATTGTGAAGGTTTTTTAACGGCTGCTGTTTTTCGCGGTTCGTTGGAGCGTTTTATTGTTCAACTCGCCTAAACTTTATGGACTTAGCTAATCTTGCAGCTCAGCTGAATGCAGGCACAATCCTGCCAGAAGGGATTGTGGTATTAACCCTGATGGTTGTGCTGGTGTGGGATCTGATTTCTGGGCGCTCGGCCTCTCGCGGAATTCCTTATATTGCGATCGCAGGCTTGCTAGCCGCGATCGCAGCCTTGTATTTTCAATGGGACATGGCCGATCCGATCGGGTTTTTCGGCGGCTTCAACAGCGATGCCCTGAGCATCGTGTTTCGCGGCATCATTGCCCTCTCCGCTGCAGTGACTATTTTGATTTCCATTCGCTATGTGGAGCAAGCGGGTGCCTCCCTAGCCGAGTTCATCGGTATTCTTTTGACCGCAACTCTGGGCGGGATGTTTCTCTCCGGAGCTGAGGAACTAGTAACAATCTTTATTTCGCTGGAAACGTTGAGTATTGCCTCCTATTTGTTGACGGGCTATGCGAAGCGAGATCCTCGCTCCAACGAAGCGGCCTTGAAATATTTGCTGATTGGGGCAGCGAGCTCGACCATTTTCCTATATGGTATGTCCCTGCTCTACGGGCTCTCTGGTGGAGAGACCCAACTGGGTGCCATTGCTACAGGTCTGACTGTCGGTAATGCCGATCCCTCGATTGCGCTGGTGGTGGCCCTGGTGTTTGCGATCGCAGGCATTGGCTTCAAAATTTCCGCCGTCCCCTTCCATCAATGGACACCCGACGTTTACGAAGGTTCCCCCACCCCTGTAGTTGCTTTCCTCTCCGTCGGATCCAAAGCGGCAGGCTTCGCCCTCACCCTGCGTCTCCTACTGATCGTATTTCCTCTAGTAGCCCAAGAATGGCACTTCATCTTCACCGCGCTCGCCATCCTCAGCATGGTACTGGGCAACGTCGTGGCCATGGCCCAAACCAGCATGAAGCGCCTCCTCGCCTACTCCTCCATCGGTCAAGCCGGTTTCGTCATGATTGGACTGCTCGCTGGCACTGAAGCCGGCTATTCCAGCATGATCTTTTACCTGCTGGTTTACCTATTTATGAACCTGGGCGGCTTCGCCTGCGTCATCCTCTTTTCCCTCAGAACCGGAACCGACCAGATCAGCGAATACGCAGGCTTATATCAAAAAGATCCCCTGCTGACCCTGGGCTTAAGCATTTGCCTGCTTTCTCTCGGGGGTATTCCACCCATGGTCGGGTTCTTCGGCAAACTTTACCTCTTTTGGGCTGGCTGGCAAGCTGGACTGTACGGATTGGTGCTGCTTGGTTTAATTGCAAGCGTTGCCTCAATTTACTACTACATCCGCACAATCAAAATGATGGTGGTCAAAGAACCCCAGGATATGTCTGAGGCAGTGAAAAACTATCCTGAGATTCGCTGGAATTTGCCCGGAATGCGGCCTTTACAAGTAGGTTTAGTCACGTCAGTCATTGTCACTGCCCTGGCCGGCATTCTATCCAATCCCCTATTTACCCTGGCAAACAACTCCATCACCCAAACACCGATGTTGCAATCCGCCATTATCAGTGCAGAGCATCCAACCGTTTCCGACAACGACCTTGCCCTACGGTAGTCAGGCTCTTGCAAACGAGCTGCAAGCGAAGTCATAAAAACAAGACAGAGGATTGGGTCACCCGCTCAATCCTCTGTTTTTAGTACAGCGATAGGCACAGGCATTGCCCATTCATCTCAAATGGATAAAACAGCAGCAGGCTGGAAATGCCCACCCTACCCATGAATAGCGCTTACATTAAGATTCGGTGGGCACTGCCCACCCTATAGATTTTCAAGTCTTTCAGCACTCAATTCTTGCTTAAGTCAGCGCCATTCCACCCTACCCATCGCCTCCCCCAATAGTTGGATACACCCAACTCAAAACTTGTCCAAAGTCCATTCACTCAAAACTCAAAAAATTTCTATGCAATGGCTAGAAGTTGGTAAAATCGTCGCGCCCCAGGGACTCCAGGGAGAAGTCCGAATCTATTCCGAATCAGATTTTCCAGAACGATTCGAGCAACCTGGTCGGCGCTGGCTGCAGTCCGCCGATGGGGCAGAACCACAAGCTATCGAGCTGCTGCAAGGACGTTATCTCAGCCATAAAGGGTTGTACGTCGTCAAGTTCGTCGGCATAGACAGCCGCGAACAAGCAGAAGCCCTGCGCGGCAGCAAACTGCTTGTTTCCGCCAACGATCGTCCCTCGCTAGAAGACGGCGAAGTTTACTGGCCCGACTTGATCGGCATGGAAGTGTTCAACCAACTAACGCAATCTGTGGTGGGAACCGTCGTCGATACGATGCGAGCTGGGAACGACGTATTAGAAGTGCAACTGCGCCAAATGCCAAACACAACGGTCACCGAAGTCAATGACACTGAAGCAATCCAAAGCAAAGCGAAGGGTAGGAAACAACGTCAGACCATCGCTCAGTCTACAAAACAAACGAAGGTGTTGATCCCCTTTGTTGAAGCCATCGTACCCATTGTCGATTTCCAGCAACGTCGCATTGAAATTAATCCACCCAAAGGTCTGATCCCCGATTCAGATTGAATCCCCCTCTTGTTGAGAAAACCGGGCTGCTTGTCTTAAAGATCCATTGCTATGATGTCGCTACTTCAAAGTTCTGCAGTGCTAGCTCCAGGAGAACCAACTGTCGTTTTTTTGTTGAGAATTGGAAAATCACTCTCTGAAACGTCACATAGTTGAAGCTCGACACAGCCAAGATTATGCGCTTCTTCAAGTGAAAGATTTGCTCCTAGTGCTCTGTAGAATCCTCTAGAAAATGCTATACAAGCTTTATCACCTATAGTTATAGGTAAACCAATTACGTAATCGATGTTGTTAGCAACGGCCTGAGCTTGAATTTGCGAGTAGGCTGCATTCAAAATTACGCACCTAACATAGCTTGAAAAAAGCTTCAGTAAACTTGATAAAGGTTGGGCTTTTACTAATTGAACATGTCCAGTCTCATTTTCAAATGCCAATCCCTCGTTACCTGCTCCATGACCAGTAAAGTGGATAATTGTAGGTCTGAACTCCAACAGCACCTCTTGAAGATCGTTGAATCGGGCTGCCCATCTCTGCTCTAATGCAATTTCTCCTTGCTCTCTGGCTTGTTTAAGTACTGCATAAATTTCACGTACTTCCTCATCTAATCGAAGTCGTGTTGTCTCTTTAGGATTTGCAGCTAAAATCAGTATCCTTTCCTGCGCTTGAGAACGATCCTGAAAATAACCACCATCAGGCTCGTTATCAATTTTTAACGATCCGGAGAAAAGATCAGATTTTTGGAAAACAGGATTCGAGTGCTCTAATATTCCTGCCGTTCTAATAGCATTACAACCAAGTCTGAAGGCAAAATCTAAAGTTTTGCCATTTGATAAGGCTTGATAAAACCCTTTAGAAAATTCAATCGAAGCTTTATCACCAATAGCTTCATCCATACCAACAACGCAACCGATATAGGGTATCATCGCATTGGCTTGAGGCGATGTGTAGCAAGCACTTAGGACGATGCATTCTATCAAACATTCTAACTGTTCTGAGAACAGGGTAAAAAGTTCATTTAACGCTTCTGGACTTACAGAATGAGGATTCCCTTGTTCATCTTCAAAAACTAGACCATTTTCTCCCGTACCGTGACCACAGAAATGAACAATATGCGGCTCAAACTCTAGCATAGACTCGCGTAGATCCTGTATACGAGCTGCCCATCTGACTTCTACAACAAAACGGAATTTTTTAGAGTTTCGTAGCGCTTCACAGATTTCACGCACTTCTTCACCTAGTCTTAGGGGAAGCGTATCTTTGGGACATACAGCAATAATCAAAACTCTTTTAATTACAAGAGTGCTCTTATGATTTTTGGGGGAAGTGCTTTTTTGCGAAGTTGCGAAAAGTCCTTCCAACTGCTGACGATATTCGGTGGCATGACCCGAACTCACTTCAAAATCCTGCTCGGAATTCGTGTCTTTTTGTTCAATAGGCGTAGTAACTTGAGTTTTAGTAGCAGGTTGAGTGCTTTGGGAATTTGAAGAGTTGGTCTTTACAGGTTCAGGGGCGTATCGTGTAACAGGTAAAGCTATTTCATAACGTGGTAATGGATCTTTCCCCAGAGCTGGTTCCCAGATGGCATCAGGTTTCCACTGCCCATCCAGGGATCTACGACATCGGGTCTCAACGATCAATTGATTCTCAACAAGCTTTAGATAGTTGTACTGCAAAGGATATCCAGGCTCCCAGTCTTTAGTAGGTGCTCCAAATGTGCCAGCACAGACGATGTGAATTTGAGATCCTCCAACACTGACAGGTTCAGGACGGTACTGATGAGCCTCAGCTTTATGAACATGTCCATGAAAAGCAACACAGAATCCAGCTTGAGCTAGTCTCTGCATAAATCCAAGTGTTTTCAGCCGATCTTCACCAGGGCTAATAATTGGATGGTGCCAAACCGCAAATTTTAGGCATCCTTTGTATACTTCTGAGTTACGAATTTGATCGAGGGCGTGGCTTAATGCCTCTTGCAAGACACTCACGCGCGATTTGTAATGGTGATCTAGCTGCCAAGCTGAGTTTAGCCCCAAAATGAGTAGATTATGTTCTGGAAAGTGGTACAGAATACCTTGATTGGAATATTCAGACGGGTAAGCTTCTCCTGCTACTGCTTCATAGAAAGCACTGAAATGCTTGAATCGCTGTTTGTATTTTGCCTGACTTAGTACTTCGACATGATCGTGTCCATCTTTATAGATAGTGAAGTTAGGATCGGGTTTCCCTCGCTCATCTACTGGGCCTTTGTAGTCCTCTATTCGCTTAATACGATAAGCTCGTTTTGATAGAGTCCAGTTGAGATCGTGGTTCCCTGGGACAATCACAATCTGATTAGCACTCAGATAAAACTCTTCTTGAATATCCTTAATAAACTGTTCAGCAGCCTTATACTCTTTCGGTGTAGATCGATTTGCAATGTCACCGGAAAGAATTAAAATATCGAGCTTGGAGCAATCCAGTCTATCTTTCAGATCATCAGCAAGCTGGCTACACCAATTACGGGCATTCGCCACTGTGCCGAAATGAAGATCGGAGAGATGAAGAATATTTATCATCAATAGTAATGACTGAAATCTGAATTAAGGACAGTGAGTTCTAAGCTCGCTGTATTAGAGACTATTCTATCTCTAGAAATTTCAGTTGTGGCATATGCTTAGGAAAGCACCTATTGACGATCGAGCCATGATACTTAGTACCTTTGAGCTGGGTTTGCTCGATCAATAATATTTCTCTACAACGGTTGCCAAGTTTGGATAAATTAGTTCTGTAATGGTGCGTTAGCCAATAGGTGTAATGTACTACTTTCAATGATATGAGGCTGATTATTACGTTCTTTACTCTTCAAACTTCATTCTCTCCATTGGATAAGTCCCCAAATCGCTGGCGATATCGGGCTAACTGTGTTTCCAGTTCTACCAACCTTTGCTGAGCTTGCTGGCGTTCCTGTGCTGCTTGTTGTTCCACGAACTGCCGCTGTTGCTTTTCTAAGGCAGCTTGAGCTTCCGCTAACTGCCGCCGCTCTTCCTCGTCTGTGGCAGCTTCGGCTGGAATGGGTACCCGGTCTCCTGCAGGGGTGAAAAAGCGCAGCTTGCGGTTGTCAATGCCCAGGAACAGCTGCAGTTCCTCGCTCCATAACCACCCGCGATCGTTAGAATTCAACCGTTCGTAGCGACCCCCAATCAGTCTGAAGCCTGCAAATTCTAAGGTCCAGGGATGAAACCAGAAATATTCAGGGGTTTTAAACGTATCCTGATAAAGGCGCTTTTTGTCGACTTTGTCGACGTTGGCGGTGGAGTTGGAGAGAATTTCAATAATCAGGTCCGGGAAACGGTTGTTCTCTTTCCACACCATCCAACTTTTCCGTTCCCGCTCGGGGACATCTTTGACCACAAAAAAGTCGGGCCCCCGCGCTCGATGGGAGCCGCGTCGACCCTGCTGCTTTTCGTAATAGATGCTGATGTTGCCTGAAATGAAAATGCGGCTCCGCTCTCGCCACCACCATTGCAGGGAGGTCAGCAACAGCACGATTTGCTGCATATGTAGATGCGTTTCCAATTGGGGTTCGTCGCTCCACCAATGCTCTGCATCAGGAATCGTAACCCAGGACGGCCCAATTGTTGAGGGGTCCACATCTTTGGCGAGAGTCATAATAACCCATTGTCACAGTTCTGGGGGCTTGATTTCAGTTTAGGACAATCTCAACATTTTCAGTTATACCCATTTGCTTTGGAGATGCGATCGATAAAATGGGGGGAGCGCTTGCCCATTAAGGCTTTTCCACTCCAAAATCGCCAATCTAAAAGCCAAAACGATACTAGCAGTCAGCATTAACATTGTTCGTTCGTCATGACACCCTCAGTACTGGGTAAATTAACTTTTTTAACCGAACTTTGCTGCTGTACAATGAATCAGCAGTTTTGATGATAGTCTTTGTCCTTATGAATACAGTTCGTCAGCCCCTTCAGCCGCACGCTTCAACGGTTAAATGGCGATTGCGCCCAGGGTATTTGAGTGAAGGGGATGCTGATTTTGAGTCGGTGCATGTTTTAATGGGTCAGTTTCTGGCCGATCGATATTCAGCCGATCCGTTGCCTGACGATTCTCTTCTGGTTGAAAATACTACGTTTGAGTGGGGTAAGGGTAGACCGCTGGAGAAGACGATTGACTCTCAGGCGGAGTTGGATTTTTTGTTGCAGCATCCTGTATTATTTCGCAATGCCATCGCCATTATTGAACCCTGGGAACATGTCGGTCATAATCCTTTGGGTGAAGAGGTACGGGCCTCCCTCAATGTTGCCTACATTGCTCAAAAGATTGCCGATTGCGATTCGATTGTATTTCCCTTGTGGTCTTCGGGAGCGCTGGATCCGGAAGTATTGGTGCCTCTGATCGCTTCGGGGCTAGCGGTGGTGGTGGAGGGTGGTAATCCTTCTGTGCGAGATGGTTCTACCTTTGCAGGGAGTCAGTGTTCGCTGGATGATTTGCATCGTTTGGTAGAGGCGTTGCTGCTGGCGCGATCGCCGACCAGTGCAGTAGCGCTGTTTATTTGTTTGGGACATCAACTGGCTGCCCAGGGGCATATCAATTTGATCCGGCGAGCGGTTGAGCAGGTTCGCAGTCTGGATCTTTTGCCGAGAGATCGGGAGGGCAAGCTGTTGAAAGCCCTGAAGCGAGTCTGCCAGCAGATCGAGGCAGTAGGACGCTCCCTCAAGGTGGTGAAGAACACTGGACATGCGATCGCGGACGGGTGGGAGCATCCAGAATTTGCCGTCGGCCCCAACGAGCACCCAGAAGTTGGCGATCGACAGCTGCATCATTATCAGTCCCCCGACAGCGACAAGTCTGGCATTCCCCAGGAATTGATTAGCGCCCACGAAATTACCGCCGATGAATATCAAGGCATCATTGATACGGTGCTTGAATATGAGCGAGAAATCAACATTGCCATGTTCCACTCAGATGAGGTCAACCAGGAATCGATCTTATTTGCCAATTGGGCCTATCGCCTGCTGCGCGACGCCATCGTCCCCCATCGCTCAGTTCTGGCCGGTAGCCGTCTAGCCTGGTTGCTCAGATTGCCCGCTGCCGTCGAGATTTTATGCTCTACGATGATTGGCGACGAAGTCGTCACCGAATGTTCCGCCACCTGCATACTCTACAAAGATTTTGAGAGCAAAACGATCCGACGATCGTTCACCTGTCAATTTCACCCCGAGTTATTTTCCGATTTGCGTGTAGTCGGTGTCCGTCAACCGCCCTCCTACCAGGAAATGAAAACAGATGATGGGACACGGCTGTTTACAAGATTGTTGTATGAAGGCATGCAGGAATAAAGGGATCGAAGGAGGATTTTTGAGCGCCCAGGTTTATACCCACACGCTCAAAAATCCTTGCCTGTTGACACGACTTGGAAGGTTATCTTGAAAGCCTTGCTCTACCTGACTTTCAAAATAACCCATTTTCCGTTCTGGCACAAATAAATGGGGATTAGCGCCCCCGAAGGGGGCACTAACCTTCCAGGTCGTGTGTTTACTCGTAATGGGGTACAGTCCGGCGTCCTCTCAAGCGGACCTGGGCCTGAGCGACAATAACATAGAACACCGGCACCACATATAAACTCAATACCGTCGAAACTGCCATACCTCCCAAAACTGCCATACCCAAAGATACACGACTGGCTGCCCCTGCACCGTTCGCAAACGCCAGCGGCAGCAAACCAAAAATCGTTGAAAATGCCGTCATCAAAATCGGACGGAATCGAACTCGACCTGACTCCATGGCAGCCTTCACGATGGGTAAACCTTGCTCTCGCAGTTGATTTGCAAACTCCACAATCAAAATCGAATTCTTCGTCACCAGACCAATCAACATAATCAAGCCTACCTGACTGTAAATATTCAGACTGACGCCAAAAAACAGCATGGCCCCGAAGGCTCCCAACAAGGATAGAGGCACTGCCAGCATAATCACCAGGGGATCGATGAAACTCTCAAACTGAGCCGCCAGCACCAGGAAAATGAACAACAGCGCTAGTCCAAAGATAAACTGCGTCGCCTGACCTGCTTCCCTTAAGGATAAAGACTCGCCCGACAGAGTCGTCCGGATCTCTGGCGGCAATACCTCTGTCGCAACTTCTTCCACTGCCTGGAGAGCCTCACCCAAACTAACTCCTGGTGCCGGGCTGCCTTCAATGGTAGCAGCGCGGAAGCGGTTGAAATGATTCACCTCTGGGGGGGTAGTTGTGGTAACCAAATTCGCAATACTGCCCAGGGGTAAGATGCTGCCGTCGCGAGTGCGAACGGGCAATTCTTCAATGTCTTCTGGATCGGCCCGGAAGCTGTCCTCCGCCTGAACCACCACCTCATAACGACGGTTGCCCCGATTGAAACTGGTGATTTTTTCTCCACCCAGGAGAATCTGCAGCGTTCGAGAAATATCGCGCATGGAAATGCCAAGGTTGGCCGCCTGCTGGCGATCCACCCGCAGCTCGATTTCGGGCTTATTCAATTTCAGGTTCGTGTCCAGATTAATCAACTGGGGCAGCTGACGAGCACGATTGACCAGAGTTTGGGAGGTCTCGGCCAGGGTTTTCAGATTGCTCCCCTGGAGAACGAACTGGATTGGTTGTTGGAAGCCAACACCGGGGAGCGACGGAGGGTTAATCGGCAGGGCAAAAGCATCGGTAATCGTCGCGAATTGCCCAAAAAGCTGCCCGATGAGGGCTTGTTGAGACTCGCCAGGCTCGCGACGCTCAGACCAGGGCTTGAGCCTGACAAAGGCAATCCCTTCATTCGCACGTCCCGGCCCTGCATTACTGAAGGCCCCAAGGGAAACATAAGTCTGCACTTGGGGCAACTGGCTGTAGATCTGTTCGAGCTGGCTCATCACCTGACTGGTGTAATTAATGGTGACGCCCTGGGGTGCGCGGACAAAAGTCAAAATAGCTCCCCGATCTTCAGCCGGTAAGAATTCTCTGGGCAATAGCTGAAAGAGAAAAATGCTAACCCCAAAGGAGACAAAAAGCCCTGCCACGACCACCAGCTTAAAGGCCATTAACCGTTCCAGAGACGCCTGGTAAATACGGGTCACGAATGTTAAGATGCGCTCAAAAATAGAGAAGGGAAACATGGCTGCAAGAAAACGCAACCCAAGAGAGCGTTGCCTTTCTTCTCTTTCCCTTCTGCCTTCTGCCTTCTGCCCTCTGCCTTCTGCCTTCTGCCCTCTGCCTTCTGCCTTCTGCCCTCTGCCTTCTGCCTTCTGCCGTAACAGACGAGCGCAGAGGGCTGGTGCCAGGGTCAGGGCTACGAACGAAGAGATAACTACTGAACCAGCCAGGGTCAGGGCAAATTCGACAAAGAGTCGCCCTGTCGCTCCCCTGGTAAAGCCTACGGGGAGAAAAACTGCAACCAGGACAGCAGTGGTGGCAATGACGGCAAATACCACTTCCCGGATACCTTTGAAACTAGCGGGGAAGGGATCCATGTCTTGTTCTTCGATATAACGGACAATGTTTTCCAGGACAACAATAGTGTCGTCAACGACCAGTCCTGTTGCCAGAGTAAGGGCGAAGAGGGTAAGGGTATTGATGGAAAACCCCAAAAAGAACATGACGGCAAAAGCACCGACTAAGGAAACAGGAATCGTAACGGCTGGGATGAGGGTGGCTCGCCAGTCTCGCAGGAAGAAGAAAATGACTAAAATGACCAGGGAAATGGCAATGTACAGTGCTTTCCAGACTTCATCAATGGCTTGTTGGATAAAGTCAGATGTATCGAAGGCCACTTGATAAGATACGCCATCAGGAAAGTCTTTGGCAAGGCTGGCCATTCGTTCTTTAACACCTCTAGCGACGTCCAGGGTATTGGCGTTGGAGAGTTTCACTACGCCGATGCCAACACCGGGCTGACCTTTGAATCGGAGGAAGGAACGGTCGTCTTCAGCTCCAATTTCTGCTCGACCAACGTCTTTGAGGGTAATTTGCGAGCCATCGGCATTGCGACGGAGAACTAGAGCTTCATATTCTGGTGGCGTTTGCAGCCGACCGAGGGTGCGGACGGAATATTCGGAGGTTTGCCCTTCAATTAAACCGCTGGGAATTTCGACATTTTCGGCTTGCAGGGCTGCCTCGACATCTAAAACAGTCAAATTTCGAGCAGCCAAACGTTGGGGATCGAGCCAGAGACGCATGGCGTAGCGACGTTCGCCACCAATGATAATGCTGCTGACGCCAGGAACGGTTTCGAGTCGATCGACGATGAAGCGATCGGCGTAGTCGCTCAGGGATAGAGTAGAAAATTTTTCTCCGTAGATGGCAAACCAGAGAATGGGGGAAGCATCGCCAGATGCTTTGGTGACGATGGGAGCTTCGGCTTCGTCGGGGAGGTTTTCAACGGCTCTCGCAACGCGACTACGAACTTCTTCTGCACCAACATCAACATCCTCACCAATCTCAAATAAGACGGTGATGGTGCTGACGGATTCTCGGCTCTGGGAAGTGAGGGTTTTGATGCCGTCGATGCCGTTGATTTCTGCTTCCAACACCTCCGTTACCTCGGTTTCGACGACCTGGGGACTGGCTCCTGTGAAGGTGGTCGAAACGCTGACAATGGGCGGATCGATATTGGGATATTCCTGGATGGGCAGCCGGGTATACCCGACAAAACCTGCTAAGACGATTAACAGGGAGCAAACAGAGGCAAAGACAGCACGACGAATGAAGAAGTGGGCAAACATTTTATGGCAGAAGGAAGGAGGCAGAGGGCAGAAGGCAGAGGAGAAAAGTTGACTACATCTGGTTTTGAGCTTTTTGTGATGTCCTAATCTATTCTCGTGACGAAATTTACGAGGTTGGAGCTTCTGGATAGTCGTTCTCAGGCACAGCCTGGGGAACGAGGGTAAAGTGTGAAGTTATTTCTATACAGCCTCTGAGGTTGAAAGTCATACCATTTCGGATTTTAGATTTACGATTTTGGATTGAAGAATGCTTTCCTGGAAAAGCATTCTGCCAATTTTATCAATTGCATCTCTAAGTCAAATTGGTATCATATACAAAAACTTATGGATTAATTTTGAATGATTAATTTTGTAAGGCTTTGCCTGTGCGGAGCATTTTGAATTAATTTGAGGGTAAGGCCGTGATGGGAGCGCCGTTGGAGAGTTTCTGGATGCCGGAGATAACAATTTGGTCACCGGGTTGCAGTCCTTGTTTCACTTCGGTGCGATCTCCTTGCACTAAGCCGAGCTGAATGGGTTGTTGTTTGACGGTGGGGGGGCTACTGCCCTGAACAAGGTAAATGAAGCGTTCTTCTCCTTGAAAAATGATGGCGGTTGAGGGCACTGCGATCGCGTTCGAGCGCTGGTTCCAGATCAAACGAGCGCGCACAAACTGGCCGTTCCGCAGACGACGGTTGGGGTTGTCGAAGGTTGCCTTTGCCAGGATGGTTTGGGAGTCAGCGGTGACGGTGGGAGAAATGAAACTGGTGCGACCTGTGGTGAGGGGTTTGCCTTGAGGATCGAAGATTTCAACTTTGAGGCCGGGGCGCAGTTGGGATTCTCGTTCTAGGGGAATGGGGAGACGGAGGTCAAGGGTCTGATTTTGAGTCAGGGTCGTCAGGGTGTCGCCCTGAGCGACGAAGTCACCGACTTTGATGGGGATGTCGCCAACAATGCCGGTGAAGGGAGCAATGATTTTGGTTTCCTGGAGTTGTTCTTTGACAGCTTCGGCATTGGCTCTGGCCTGTTGGAATAGGGCAGCGAGCTGTTCGAGGTTAGATTGGGCAGCAAGAATGCGTTTTTGCACGGCTTCTAGATTTGCCCTTGCCCGGTCCCGATCGCGTACGACTCGGTCTACTTCTCGTTCAGCGAGCGCGCCTTCGAGCGTAAGACTGGTGGTTCGTTCTAATTCTTTTTCTTGCAAAGCCAACTCGGCTTGGGCAGCTCTTTCTTCTGCTTGCAACGCTTGCAGTTCTAGTTCGGCATTGCTAAAGGCGGCGCGGGAAGCGTTGATGGCCGCGATCGCGCTGCCAACTTCAGCCCGTCTTCTTTGGGGACGCAGCTGTGCGATCGCAGCCCCAGCAACAATCGTGTCTCCTGCCTCTACAAAAACCTGACTGATGCGGCCATCAATTTCAGGCCGTAGCACCACTGCTCGCCGCGCTTCTAGAGTGCCAACAAATTCAGAACTATCTTTCAAAGTCATGGTATCTACTGAAGCCAATTTCACGGGAATTCCCTGGGGAGGAGCTGCTAATCCAGCTGCAGGGCTACTGCGACGACAGGAGCCTAACAATAAGGGGAAGATCAGTCCTGAAAATACAAGGAATAAAGAGATAGATCTGAAACAATGGGGAAATTCCTCCCGATTGCGAATTGTCGTTTCTTTGCCAGGTGTCCTGTCTAAGGTCAACAGGAAAAACAGGATCGATACCAGCCGATTTATAGAATGCTGTACAAAAAACATTAGAAAACTCTGGACTTACGAAAATAATAGATAGCGAGACACTTCAGACTAGAAAGTTTCCCTTGAAACAATTTAGCTAGCTGTTCCGGAGGAATATAGTCAGCGTCTTTCTTCTGTGCTGATCGTTTGGCTGGCTTGCCAGAATCCGATCTCGAGCGATAGCACCTTATGTCGTTCCCGCAAGCATAGAGAGCTGTAAGAATAAGGTTCAGCCAAAACCTTCAAATCAGATACGGGTTCGACAACTCATTGAGCCTTCCCCTAACCTTATGCGTCCAGAATTGGAAACAGAGAGATTGGGTGAAAATTCGAGGTTTTAGGCTTTGGCTCCCCTCTTCTGAACGCTATCCATTAAGCAAAAGTCCATAGGACTTATTCGGAAATTGGAATGGAAGCCCCCCGGAGAGGGGCTTCCACTCCAGTTCTCGCACAGGTCTATAGGACTTGCAGCAACTAGACGTACACCCAATCGTCAACTCTCCCATTGTGGTACGAAAGTAATGAGGATTTGGGCAAGATTTGCATAAAGGATAATTCCGACTGTGGAAAAGGGAGAGTATAAGACTAATTCGGCTGCATCGAACTCACGTTAATCAGATTAGGCTTCAGTAACTGGTTTTAAATCACCCGATCGGATGAATCACTTCACCTGATGGGATGAGTTAATTGAGCTACCGTAATTGGTTAGATTTGTTTGCCAAGCGGATCGAACAAAGATTATCCTTCTTAGAGACTACCAATCCTGAACACTCAGATATTTTTCTGGCGTTTCTCCCATAAGTTGTCAAGATTTGACTGGGCTACCCACTATTTCTTATAGAAGTATGCAAACTTTTCGTTATCTGTTGGCTGCAGGCATGAGTACCGCTCTGGTTTTGAGTCCCCTGAAACCTGGAGTTTCTCAGACAATATCCTCCACTCCTCAGATCGATCGTAGTCCAGTGACCCCTAGCCTATTCCCCCATCAAGATCGATCGGGCATCTGGCCCACTAAGCTGCCTGTGCATCAGGAGACTCTGGCTCCTTCTAGCCCCGCTCGCCAGGCTTTTATAGAAATAGCCCCTTCTCCACCCCCCCTGGTGCAATTCTCCCAGAGAGAAGCAATATCTTTCAAGCAGGTGTTGCCAACGCCAACCCAGGAAAATCGCAATCCTGCACCTATTGCAGCCTCTTTGCGATCGCAATTGGCAGCCTCAACTCTAGCTCCGTCGGACAAGCCCTTGACTCCCACCCCGACTGCCCAAGCCAACGAAGCGATCGATCTCCAGATCGAGAGCAAACCCATCGAGCAACCGATTGAGCCTGAAGCACTGCCTCCCAGCAGCACCTCTGCTGTCGATCTGGTGCCCAAGGTCGACAAACCTGCACCGGAATCCCTCAATCCCGATTCCAATCCTTTACTGTTTCCCACCCAGCCAGACGAAGTCAAAATTCGAGGCACCCAACCCATTACACTGCAACAAGCGCTGGAACTGGCAAAGCGTAACAGCGAAACCTTGCAAGTGGTTAGACTGGAACGCGATCGCAGTCGCGCCGCACTTCGGGAAGCCCAAGCAGCCTGGTATCCAACCCTGACCCTCAACAGCAATATCACCCGCCAGCAAACAGCATCGGGCGGTCTCCAGGCCCGACGCGTTGGCGCAGGAGGAGGAGCATTTGCCACAATCTTCACCACAGGTGGTAGTGGCTTTGATACCCCTTCCAGTGCCTTTAGCACTACCTTAGAAGCAACCTATGATATCTATACTGCGGGTAACCGCTCAGCGAGCGTTCGGCTGGCTGAAAAACAGCTGCGTTCGGCTGAATTAGAAGTAGAAGAAATTTCTGAGCAGCTACGCCTCAATATCACCACTGCCTACTACGACCTGCAAGAAGCAGACGAAAACATTCGCATCGCGAAAGCAGATGTTGAGAACGCCGAGAAAAGTTTAGACGATGCCGAAGCCTTGGAGCGAGCTGGGTTGGGTACCCGCTTCGATGTATTGCAAGCTGAAGTCGAACTGGCCAACTCCCAACAAACCCTGACCCAAAATATTAGTCAGCAAAGCATTGCTCGCCGTAACATGGCCCGGTTGTTGAATCTGCCTCAATCCCTTGATATTTCTGCAGCTGACCCAGTAGAAAAAGCAAGCGATTGGCTCCTTTCTCTGGAACAAAGTATTGTCCTAGCGTTGAAAAATCGGGCCGAACTCGAACAGTTGTTATTGGAACGAGAAAGCAGCCGCCATCGGCGACGCATTGCCCTATCCCAAATCGGCCCCCAAATTGATATTTTTGCCAACTACGAAGTTTTAGACGTCTTTGAAGATGAAGAGAACTTTGCAGACGGCTATACCATTGGCGTTAGATTCAACTGGAATTTCTTTGATGGCGGAGCTGCCCAGGCACGAGCGAACCAGGAGCAAAAAAATCAAGAAATTGCCGAGCGAAACTTCGAACAACAGCGTAATACTGTGCGATTCGAAGTAGAGCAAGCTTATTATGACCTGCAATTTAATGCCAAGAATATTGGTACTGCAACCAAAGCCCTGGAACAGGCCAAAGAAGCACTCCGGCTGGCCCGCTTGCGCTTTCAAGCTGGAGTAGGCATTCAGCTGGATGTTCTTGATGCTCAAGCCGAACTAACGCGAGCGGAAGGAAATCTAGTCAGCGCCATTTTAGGCTATAACCGGGCACTAGCATCAATTCAACGAGCCATCAGCAATTTGCCCGATAGCGATCTTTCCAATCGGCCATAAGACCTGTCCGAGAACTGGAGTGGAAGCCCACCGGAGGGAGGCCACTCCAATTTTCGAATGAGTCTATCGGAGAAAAGGGAACGGGGAATGGGAAACAGGGGATGGGGGATAAAGATTGAAATCCTTGAGATGAGAGTCAGACCCCCCGCTCGTGTTTGCAATGTCTGATTTCCTGGATAGAGCAATTCTCAGGCTAGTGAGGTATGGAAATGTTCCCCTGCCGAAGGCAGGGGAACATTTCCATGTATTTCAGTCGAATAGGAACCGCTATAGAGCTGATCGGGATAGGGGTAAATGACATGACTGGGAAAGTTATTGTGAAAGCCTTGCTTAGCAAGGCTTTCACAATAATCTATTTTCTTCTGTTGTCAGGAAGAATGAGGGTTAGCGCCCCCGAAAGAGGGCGCTAACCTTTCAAGTTGTGTAAATGAGTCATAATTTTCGAGCGCACGAGTTCCACCGTGCGCTCGAAAATCATTGACTTTGGAGGAATATACCAAGAAGAAACCAAGATTCGCGATCGCAGGCCGATCGCAAACCCAAAATAGCAGTTTTGACAAAGCATGCCTATGCCGTTAAAAGCACTGACGGTTTTGCAGCCGCCGGAAAATCTACGATCGCAGGAGATGAAGCAGTCTGCGGCACACCTAGAATTTCGGGGAAATACTCCCTGGGATCCCACTCAGGATACTCCTGGGTGTGGGTATTGTCAGCATATTCGATTGCCCTTGGGTCAGTCGGCGCGAAATAAGGCGCATGAAGCGCATGAACCAGAAGAGCCATGCCGTCTTTACCCACAAAGGTATGGAAGACATTTGGGGGAAACATCACTTGATCGGAGGGGTTAAGAACAGTTTCAACCCACTTCCCATCATACTTGCATCTGAATATTCCCGTCCCTGCCAGCACCGTAATCACCCGTCCCCCTCCGTGAACGTGAGGAATGAGTTCTGCGGGACTGCCGCCTGGAGGAAATGCCAGAATGAGTTTTCCCACTTGCCCTGGAACGCAATCCAACCGAGATAGCATCATGCATTCCCAGGGAGTAAGCTCAAGATTTTTGGGGATGGTTGGGATCTGCTCAGGCGGTAAAGTTTGGGTATAGTTTCCAGTCTGCCATGCATTCTTGATGGTCGACTCTAGTTGTAGAAGCGTATTCATAGTAGCTGCGCCCTCTGATGTTAATTGTGATATCACGTAGGGAAACTGCTGTTTTACAACTGGGTTTCCCTGTCTACGAGCCTTGAAATATTGACATTTCGCGACCCAACCTTACCTTAAGTCAAGAGTTGATGGGGAACTGTTGATTTCGCGACCAATTTTCCCAACTCGTCAACCTGTTATATGCAGGTTGACGCCTTGTTACGGTTTGAATCTTAATGAACAAAAAACAAGGTGTTGATAATCGAAAGAGGGGTGCGAAGAACAGTCCCAGGAAGTGTAATGCGCCCCGTTCAGGACAGCTTTATCTGAATATGCCCAAATTTTGCGAAAAAATTAGGATAGAGCTGCCAACTTGCTGGATTCATGTATTGATTCGGCCTGTTTTATGCCCCTTGAAGAGCAATTGTAATGAAAATTCATGTAAACTATCATTAAGCGAAATCAGGCTAAAACATAAATCATTGCCTGTTCTCAAGACTCGCTTGCCTGAGCCTGCTGAATTCATTGAGGGCAGCACAAGCGAGGAAAAAATCGAAAATGACCTATCTTGTGCAGGAGGCTCCAGCTATGGCCACGATTAAATTTATCAACGAAAACAAGGAAGCAACTGTTGCGGATGGAGCCAACTTGCGTGTTAAGGCAGTGGAAAATGGCATCGATATTTACAAACTGGTCGGCAAGATGGTGAATTGTGGGGGAATCGGTCAATGCGGCACCTGTATTGTCGAGATTGCAGCAGGGATGGAAAATCTTTCCCCCCGCACCGACTTTGAGCAGCGGAAACTGAAGAGAAAGCCTGACACTTACCGGCTTGCTTGCCAAACGCTAGTCAATGGTTCTGTAGATGTAATTACAAAACCCCAATAAAGCCACTGCAGAGCAGACAGCGATAGTGATATCCTAAAGATTGTTGATTCGCTGTGGCTTAAAGGCTAGATTCAATGGAAGTTAATGATTTGGGATTTGTTGCCAGTATCCTATTTGTACTGGTTCCGACTGTTTTCTTGCTGGTTCTATACATTCAGACGGCTAGCCGCGAAGGCAAAGAAAGCTGAAGCAATTGGTCTGAACTAAACAAGCCCCTGGCTGCAGCAGCCAGGGGCTTGTTTAGTTGAGTGCTAGCTCCATAGACCTGTCGGTAACTGGAGTGGAAGCCCCCCCCGGGGGGCTTCCACTCCAATTTCCGGATGAGTCTCATGGGCAGATTCAGGCTGGAGTTCGTGCTAATAGGACCGGACAATCCGCATAAACTCGAACATAATCTGAGAGAGATGTGCCCAGCAAACGGTCTAGATCGGGTAAGCCTCTAGCAATCGAGGGGCGACGATCGGGGGAACCCAAAATCAACAAATTTGCGTTGGTTTCGCCAGCAATCCGACAAATTTCTTCTCCTGGTTTACCTGAACTGGCAATGCAACGACAGCTAATCCCCAAACGTTTCGCTGCTGAAACAGCTGGAGCTAAAACTGGATCCTTTGCAGCTTCTCCTTCTGACAGCCGACCTGCTTTTCCTTCGAGGTTTGGATCGACATGGCTCAAAATGAGCTCTCCGCCGTTGACATCCCTAAAGAAGAATAGGGCTAGATCTAAACAGTGTTTGGCCGAGGCCGATCGATCCAGCGCAACCATAATTCGCTTGAGCCGCTTGACATAGATATCGTCTTTGACTAGCAGCATTGGATGAGAGGACAACTGGAAAACATATTGGCTAACAGAATTTTCCAGAATGGACTGCAGGCGTTTGAGTCCGCGCGACCCCATAATAATTAAATCAGCATCAATTTCATCCGCAACCCGACAAACGACATCTTTGGGTTCGCCTTGCCGCAACATGGTCGAAACATGGTTTGGATCGAGTTTTAGCGACTGAATTGCTGTTGCCAGGACTTTGCCCCCTTCTTCCCATTTTTCAGTCATGGTTTCAGCCGTAATCTGAGAGGGAACAACATGCAAGATGGTCACAAAGGCACGTTGAATGGAAGGAAGATCCATCAGCACCTTGAGCATTTCTTCGGAATGACCTGTACCAGAATCAGCAAGTAGAATCTTCTCTATCATTGAGGGTGCTTCCTGAATTAGCAATAGTTGGGTTCTATAGGGATCGAGATTGGCTAATATGCTCCGTCAGTTCTGGAATTTGGAGTTTTCTCAAGCACAAAGTCGGAGAATTTTACACAACTTGACGGCGTTTAGTTAGCGCTTAGTAAGGGTAGCGGACAAGAAGTTTGCGATCGCAAACCTATCATCTAGATTTAGAATTTTACCTTCAAGACAGTCAATCTCAACGGCCCTTCTCTCCCTTAGCAAGGACTAAAACAAAAACCGCTTTAAGGTAAAAGCAACCGATTTAACTCGAAATCTGAGCCTTTTATAGTACAGAATATCGCTGATACTGTTCAATAAACCTAACGATTTATGACTTTCAATCAATGAGTCACCTAACTTCCAAGATTATTTTGAAAGCCTTGCTTAGCAAGGCTTTCAAAATAATCTAATTGATGCTCCAGCAAAAAAACAAAGGCTAGCGCTCTCAGTGGAGGGAAGCACTAACCTTCTACATTATTCGTACAACCTTGCGAAAGCACCGGGTTCCAACTCATTGTTCTAGTGACCAATGCCAAAAATTTCGCGCCAGCTCATAACTGATTGTATTGATAGGAATAATATTTTACATACATCCTGGCAGCCAACTTCGACCGATTTACCAACCACACCCCCCATCTACCCAAAAGAGAAAGAAACTTCTCACGTTTTGGACAAATCAGATGGTTAAGATCGTTTGGGGCTAACCAATTGTCTGTTTCTTGCATCCGCTTGTAGTATTTACAGGTGGTACAAGGAATATCTGCCCGAGCATCCACCTGCCCCAATAGCATCTGCCTGGCATAGCTAATTTTGTCGTTGTTTAAGCCATTTCCAACCGTTTCAGCATCAAAGGCATTGCCGAAATCTCCCCAATTGTTATAGCAACAACCCAGAATCTTACCATCCCAATTAATTTGAGGCAGCCGCCACAGCTGCTTGCAAATGTCTTTTTGCATGTATGCTTCGCCATATTGATCCAAATAGTCGCTACGGCTGGCCGCGCCTGATTTTGTGGCCTGCCTCACTAACGCTTCATCTTTGACCGGAGAAATGTTCTCATCCCAGGAAAGCTTGGGATAAAATTCAATGTTCATGCTCCTGGCCATTTCTCGGGCCGCCGATATTTCATGTTCGTTGTGCCCAAAAACAATAAACTGCCAGGTGAGTAACGGAAATTCAGAATTATAGGCAGATTTATAGCGATTTATAATTCTGAGATTTTCAATCACTCGATCGAAATTTCCACCCACCCGATACAAACTATAAGTCTCCTGACTGGCTCCATCAATCGAACAGGTAATGTGTCGGAACTTATATTTCACCAGATCCTCAAGGACAGACTCCTTAACGGTATTTAAATTAGCGCCATTAGTGGCTGTCAAAGCAACATTTTTCTGATAGGCATATTCCATAATCTTGGGCAGATCCGGATTCAGGAATAGCTCCCCCCAGTTAGAGAGTTCGATATGAAAAATCCAGGGGTTATCATCCACAACACGTTTAAAATCTTCTAGCTTGAGAAAACCTGCACCCAGACGTTCCCGGGTTTTTCCCATTGCTGTATCGCAGGCAGGGCACTTCAGCTGACAAACTGTCGTAGTTTCTAATCGAATACTTTCGGGCTTTACTTGAACAGTCATAATGCTGTTAACTCCTAAATTAGAAAGCTACGGAAAATATTGTTAAATTTGCCACCTTAAAACCTGAGCGGCAATTTGTTTTTGACAATTGAAGATAAGACAAAAGGAAGAAAGCTCAACCTAATCAATGAGGCGACCAGACTTGTGAAATCATTCCCATCCTTAAAAATCCTGAGACGAAATTCGCAATTCGAGCCAGCAGAAACCTGAAAAAACGACCTGCATTAAGCAAAGAAAGACATACAAAAATGGAGCGCGAACCCTTTGCATTTCAAGCGCTGAAATATTGACACGAGTAAAACTAGTAAGTTTCAAAAATAGCTAAAAATCGATCGTTCAGCGACCTGGTGGATGTAAACTTAATTTAACACGAACTCAGGGTTGCCAGCATCTGCTGGAATAAAGTTTTGATAAATTTTTTGTTAGGGATCCTTGAAGCAGTTGATAGGGCAGAAGGCAGGAGGCAGAGGTCAGAAGGCAGAAGAGAAAAGTTGACTATACCTGGTTTTGAGCTTTTTCTTATGCCCTAATCTACTTTTGTAGTTCTATATAGCAACCATATTTAAGATCGAAAATAGCGATCGATCTCTAACAAAGATTAGAGTGAATGATTCTCCCTTTTTCCATTGAGAATTACTATACAATCTCTAAGCTAGAGTCATCGGAAATGGAGATGCGAACAACTTTAAAACACAACTTAGAAAGACATTTTGAAAGCTTTGCTTAGCAAAGCTTTCAAAATATAACCATAGGATAAGGAATCAAGAATGAAGCAGAGCCATTGAGGAACTGTAACCTTCCAGTTCGGGCGCATCCAGAGTTTGTGGGAGTCTAGAAATAAGGAATCCTTTGTGTAGGGTGGGCAGTGCTTTTGAGCGTTCAAGAATACTGAACGTAGCATTTTGATGAGCACTGCTTGTCGGGTTCGTAGCTCTATTTTGTCTTTTTAATCTTGGACTAAAAGGAACGATGGAAATCCCAGGGTCTGTTATCGTCTGATATTTTCTTCAATGTACAAACTTGAGCTGCCGCATGGATAGGGTCAAGTGGATCTTTAAGGCGACCCTGAAGTAGATGGCGTAATATTTTTGCGGATCGCTTTAGTGGGGACAGAGGAACAGTGGTTGAAATGGTGAATAATTCATATGGCTTGTTCTTCAATACAAAATTAACCAGCTGCTTTAGAGCTGGCATCCATATATCATCAAAGGCAATAAATCCTCCCACATTGAGAATTTTGTCGATGTAGAAGAAATCTATAAAAGCATCGTCGAAAAGATGAGAACCATCAATGAAGGCAAAATCCAGCTGTTCCCCTTTTTCTACAAGCTTAGGCAAAATCTCATAAGAATAAGATTCAAAAAAACGCAATCTATTGTCTAAACCCGCTCTTTTCGAATTTAGCAAACCAATCGATTTCCATGCTTTGCTTTGAAATGGATCGACAGCAATATGATGGCCGATTTCCCGATCGTGATGGGCTTGACAAATAAACAATGTGGATAACCCATAGGCCATCCCTATCTCCAACGTCTTTTCAAGCTTTTCTTCTTGAATCAGGTTATATAGAAATGTCCCTATTTCATAACGAGTGGAATGGGGAAAGGCATTGATTAGTTTTCCTGCATCATCTTGAACGCGGCCAGTTTTGTAAATCTCCTCGATTATGGAATTCATAAGATTTCAAATGTTTGTCTAGCGGCGGACTTTGGCAGAGAAACCAGAGGCTTTAAATTTTTCTAGCCTTAATGGGGCTGGCATATTCTCTGGGACTGAGATCCGAATTTGAAAATCGCTGTTTCCAGGCGGAACTTCCGAGATCGATCCCAGGCGGCTGCGGTTTTGCATGACGGGATTGTTGTTGGCATCGTAGACTCGACCAAATACATCTGCATCAATGACGGGTTTCCCAGAGGTATTTTTTACAGTGCCGTTAATCAGAAAGCAGTTTGCTTTCATGCTGGAATAACTGGAAACCGCCCCCTCTGCCAATTCCGGGGGACAGCTCTGATAAGAGAGATTGGATACTTTTAGTTGGGTCAAGGCAAGCGCAGGGGATGGGAAAAAACAGGTTACAAGACTCAACCAGAAGGAGACAAATAGAGAAGTAATAATCCGGAAGTTCATAAACTGCACCGCAGGTTTGTTTGTTGGTCGATGGCTGTTTGAGAGAGAATGACGATCCTTAGAGGATGTTTGAAAAGGTCTAAGATCGGTAACAAAACGCTCTCGATCCCCCTAAATCCCCCTTAGAAAGGGGGACTTTTTACCGTAATTCCCCCCTTTTTCAAGGGGCTAGGGGAGAGCCAATACTTTTCAAACATCCTCTTAGCTTAGCGTAAATCAGACCAGCGAGGAGTTGCAGACATTATTCAAGCTGTCATTCAAAATTCAAAATCAATTAGTCCCAATCAAAGTTTGTTGCAAGCATCCCTTCCAAAACTTTTACAGCTTCCATATCTGCCAATGCTTCGTATCCATATTTTGCCTGGGTTAACCAATAGAGAGCTTCGTCCTGCGTTTTCAGAGCAACATAAACATTACCCAACCCGACAGCAGCAGCAGCTTGCGCTCCCAAATCGTCAGTATCTTCTGCCAACTCCACTGCTTTCAAGTAAGCTGTTTCAGCTTCTAGACTCAGGCCGACTTCGCTGTACAATTCTCCCAGAATTTGGTGGTAACCTTCTACCTGGTGCCCCTGCTGAATTTCTGTTTCCAGCAGTTTAATTGCTTCTGCTCTAAGTTCGTAGCTGCGATAGAGAGAAATAGTTTTATGGATCTGATTCTCTTCCTGTATCTGCTTTGATTGTTGCATTGCAGTCTGAATTTTCTGCATTTTAGTGTCGTCGAGCAACCTGAATGCTATTGAACCAGACATTGCGTCGTCGCTGGAAGAAGTACCTGTATCTGCCTCGACTAGGAGCGTGTATTCCACGCCAGATTCCAGTGGAGATGCGCCAAGATAAACAAGCTGGGTTTCTGCGATTTTAGTTTGCCAAATTGTTTCCTCAAAGGCTTGAAGACTGACACTGTAGCACGTTGCATCCTGTACTGCATTCCACTGCAGATTTGGTAGGTGACCAAGCAATGCCGTGCGACGGGGATTAATGATGTAGGGAATCAACGGATCGACGCAACGCCTTGGATCGATAATCTTGGGTTTCCTTTTTTTCGTTTTGGATGGCTTTTGAGGAAGATGGGAAGGCTTAGGATTCTTTTCGGGTTGATTTTGCTTCGGATCGTTGCTCATGATAGGCGATCATCAGAACTGGCTAAACGTTTCTGAGCCATCGCGATCCAGATATCTTCGTCGGGATGGTCGTCGCGAGCATAATGCAAACAAGATTCCCACTCTTTCTGTGCTTTAGTGAGTTCTTTCTCAGCTTCGTATATTTGGGCTAGCAGACAATGAACAGATGCCTGTTGGTTATGCAGCTCAATTGCTCTCTGTAAAGCTTCCTTGGAATCAGTATAGCGTTCTTGAAGCAGTCTGAGCCAACCCAAATTCTTAAGCAAGGCATACTGGACTTTGATCTCATCTGATTTTGCCAGCCTCAATCCCCGTTGTATAAGCTCGCTAGCATTGCCGTAATTGCCTTCAAGGATACACAATCGAGCCATATTGTTATAAGCTGCAGCGACTCCTCCTAGCATTGCTCGCTGGTATTCGCTACGTGCACGATCGAGATCTAAGATCTGTTCATAAATACTACCCTGGCTATAGTGAACTTCCGCCAGATTTGGATCGTGCTTGAGTGCAGCATCAAACTCGGTCAGAGCTTCGTTCAGTCGGTCGTCCAGAAAATAGTCAACATCCTCAGGGGATGACAAAAACCCTAAAAAGCTTGCTGAATCAGGGATAGAGCTTTAAATCCTCGCTGAAAATAGAGCCGTTTATGAGGCTTGAGGGCCATCAACTTTAGCGCCCATTCTGACCATTGGAGCATCGCACAAACCCATCTATAACCATACAGTCCCATGCCAAAATTACTATGCCTGGGGAAACGGTTCTGGTATTCTTGGAGACGGAAAATATAATGCTCAACACTGACTTGCTGCAGCCATTGTCCTTGCATTGTGGTCAAGCTATAGGTAATCGCAATGATTAAAACGAGCGCTAAAAATCGAGTACCATTGGCCTTAGTATCTTCTAAGTTATAGCCACTCGTCTTGCAATCTTTAAACATTTGTTCGATGCCCCAGCGACATTTGTAAATGTCTAGTGTTTGTTTTAATGTTGGCAGATTTGTCAGAATATACCAAGGATCTTTGGGGCCTTTTCCTCGATATTTACGTTTCCAATAAATCGCTAAATTGAACGGCCCAATTTGATCTGTTTTATTACAAAAAATGCGTTCATAAAATTGAGACATTC
>JGI12316J15310_10000048_pt36 | contig 90850 bp, 90 predicted proteins | sample MarCyaLeptolynsp_FD_15310 | JGI IMG/M metagenome (IMG submission 15310) | reverse complement strand
GCATGCCGATCGCCAGCAGCGCCAGCATGCCGACCAGCAGGATCAGCGAGATTGTCCCGATATCCATGACCGTGTCCTCAGTCTGCCCGGTGCGGGTCCGTCTTGCGCGCCGGCTCGGAGCCGACCTCCGGCAAATCGATCTCATCGGCCGGATCATGGGACACCGGCTCCCGGTTCCAATCGCAGATCAGGTTGGAGACCGACTGGACGGCGAGCAGGAACAGCGTGATCAGGATGAGCGGTTTGATCGTGGCCGGGATCGGCGGATCGAAAGCGGTACCGAAGGTCTCCCAGCGCAGGAACTTGGCCTTCGCCTCTCCGTACCCGCCCCAGACGACGGCGAACGCGAACACGCAGACGCAGAACACCGACAGCGTGTCGAAGACCCGCCGCAGCCACCGGGGCGCCATGTCGTAGAGAATGAAGATGCGGATGTGGCTGCGCTGCTGCAGGGCGTAGAGCCCGGCCGTGAGGTAGATCCCGCCGCCGATCCACAGCGACATCTCGTTCACCCACAGCGTCGGCTTGGCGAACACGTAGCGCAGGACCACCTCGTAGAAGATGATCGCCACGATGAAGGCCGGCGCCCACATGGCGATCCGGCTGAAGCTCCAGGTGATCCAGTCCACCGGACCGGTGCGCTCGTGCTCGACCATCCCTACCTCCGCTGGTCCTGTCGTCGTTGGCCGGGGACACGACGGGCGACCCGGTGAGGGATCGCCCGCCGCTTCACGTTCGGTTTCGAGGAAGCCTTGCGCCGCCTCGACCGTGTCGGCCGACTACTTCGCCAGGCCCAGCTGGCGCAGATAGGTCAGGTGGCTCTCGACCAGGGCCTTGGCCTCCGGCGTCGTGGCGAAATCGACCCAGGCCGCCTGGGCCGCGTCGCGGAAGGTCTGCAGATCCTCGTCCGACCAGGCGTAGAGGTTCACGCCCTGGGCCTTGAGCTGGGCGGCCGCCTCGGCGTTCTTCTTCTCGAAGGTCAGCGCGGTGCGCAGGGCCAGGGATTCCATCGCCACCGACATGATGCGGCGGTGGTGCTCCGGCATGGCGTCCCAGCGGTTCTTGTTGCACGCCAGGTGGTCGGACGGCATCGAGTGGAAGCCGGGGAAGTTGGCGTGCTTCACCAGGTCGTACAGGCCGAGGCCGACATTGTTGGCGAGGCCCGAGGCGTCGGCGCCGTCGATGATGCCGGACTCAAGCGCGGTGAAGATCTCCGTGAAGTCCATCACGATCGGGCTGGCGCCGAGGTTCTCGAAGATCTTGGTCTGCATGCCCGGCGGGGAGCGGAACTTCCAGTCCTTGAAGTCCTCCGGCCCACGGATCGGCTTGGACGACGACAGGGATTCCTGGCCGTACACCCACCAGCCGACCAGCTGCATGTCGAACTTGTTGTACAGCGCCTGGGCCGCGTCCAGACCGCCGCCATAGTACAGCCAGGACAGCTGCTGATACGGCGTGGTGTAGCCGCCCATGATGTCGCCGACGAACTGGAAGGCCGGGTTCTTGCCGGTCTGGTAGCCGCCACCGGTCATGTCGCAGTCGAGAATACCGGTCGCGGCGGCGTCGAAGGTCTCCACCGACTTCACGACGGAGGACGAGTAGAACATCTCGATCTGGATCTCGCCGTTCGACATCGTCTGCACGTCGTCGATGTACTGGGCGGCGAGCTTGCCGGACACGGTTTCCGGCGCGTAGTGGGTCTGGATGCGCAGGGACGTGGTCTCGGCCATCGCGGCGGTGCTGAGGCCCGCCGCCAGCAACGCGGCCGACACGGCCGGTGCCAGTTTTGCGATCATTTTCATCATTTCCTCCCAAGTGCCTACCGGATTTTCCGGCTTGTTATCCCGCCCCGTCGCGGGCGGGTGCGGCGCGCCGGGCAGCGGTCCTGCGCCGGCGTCTCGCCCCCGCAGTCTACCACCCGAACCGAAGTACAGCCGACTTTGTCGGGGCCATTTTCTGACGTCAAGGCATTGACTGGTTGTATGACGGATTCCGGGCGCCGCCAGGGTCGCTCCGCGTGGCCGGGTCGGTGGCGGTTTCTTGGGGGGGCGCGCTGCCGTCGGCGCGGTCCGTCTGCGACCACAGCACTGCTGACGGCGGCCATCGGCTGGCCCGATCCCGGTGCTACATCATACCTTATCGAGCATTTGTCGTATGCACCCGACGGTCGTGGACAAGGGTCGCGAGGTCGCGTGCGATCGCGGTGAAGACAGATGTCCAGTCGCCCGCCTCGGCCTGGCGGTAAAGCCGGGCGGTCGGATACCAGGGGCTGTCGTCGCGATCCAGCATCCAGCGCCAGTCGGCATTGCGGGCCAGCGCGATCCAGACCGGCACGCCGAGCGCGCCGGCGAGATGGGCGGCGGCCGTGCAGGTGGTGATCACCAGGTCGAGACGGCTCATGACGGTGGCCGTTTCGGCGAAGCTCGAGAGGCGTTCGTTCAGCCGCACGATGCCGGCGGGGGCGTCGGCGACCTCCGTTTCCCGCGCGCCCTTCTGCAGGCAGAACAGCCGAACGCCGCCGACGGCGAACACCGCGCGCCAATCGGCCAGCCGGGTCGAGCGGTCCCGGTCGCCCGGATAGTTCGGGTTGCCGGCGAAGACGAAGCCGACATTCACGCGATCGGGCGCGATCTCGGGCGTCGCCGGATCGGCGCCCGGCGGTGGCGAGAGGTAGGGCGTCTCGACCGCGAGATCCTCGAGGGTCGACAGCCCGAGCAGGGCGGGCAGCGACAGCAGCGGCGCGTGAACATCGATCCGCGGCGGCGCGTCGCCCCGACGCTGGATCGCATCCACGCCGGAAATCCGGTCGAGCAGCGAAACCAGCTCCGGATGGCACTCGAAGACCAGCCGCCCGGCGGCCCCCTTCAGGGCGGCCACCCGCGGCAGGAAGCGGGCGAACTGCAACGCGTCGCCGAAGCCCTGTTCGGCATGGACGTAGAGGGTCCGACCGTCGAACCGGGATCCGTCCCAGCTTGGCACGTCGAACGCGCGCATCCGCGGGCTGAAGCGCTCCCCATGCCAGCGCCACTCGAACTCGCGGAACCCCTCGCGAAGATGCCCCGCCTTCAGCAGCACCATCGCGCGGTTCCAGTGAAGACCGCCATCGGCCGGCGCGATCGCCAGCGCGCGCCGGTACAGCCGGTCGGCGTCCTCCATCCGCTCCTCGGTGCGGACCAGGTTGGCCAGGTTGCGCCAGACCTCGGACTCCCGCGGCTTCAGGCACAGCGCCCGCCGGAACGCGGCGCGCGCGGCATCGAGCTCACCGATTTCGCGCAGACAGGCGCCGAGATTGGAGAACAGCGGCGCGCGCGGTCCGAAGCGGGCCAAAGCCAGGCGGTAGGCGCGATGCGCGTCCGCGACCCGCTCGAGGCGGAACAGCAGGCCGGCGCGCAGAAGCGCGCAGTCGCCGGCGCCGGGATCGACCACCTGCGCGGCACGGTAGGCGTCCAGCGCGTCCCGGTAGCGCTTGGCGCCCTCGCGCGCCTCGCCGAGCGCCCGCCAGCCGCGCGGGTCCAGGGGCGCCCTGCGGACCGCGCCCTCGATATCGGCCATCCCGACCACCGGCCCGGCTCAGCCGGACAGTGTCGTCAGCCGCATTTCGAATAGCCGCAGGCGGTGCACAGGTCGCAGCCCTCCTGCTTGACCATAGCCACGGAGCCGCAGCTTGGACACTGGGCGGGGGCGGTGCCGATGTTGACCACCTGCTTGATCGCCTCCGGTGCCTTGCCGCCCAGACCGAGGCCGTCGCGCGGTCGCAGGAAGCCGATCGCCATCATGTGCTCCTCGATCACGTCGCCGATCGCCGCCAGCAGCGACGGGACATAGCGGCCTTTCACCCATTGTCCGCCCCGCGGGTCGAACACCGCCTTCAACTCGTCGACCACGAAGCTCACGTCGCCGCCGCGCCGGAACACCGCGCTGATCATGCGGGTCAGGGCGACGGTCCAGGCGAAGTGCTCCATGTTCTTGGAGTTGATGAACACCTCGAACGGCCGGCGGCGTCCGTCCTGCTCGATGTCGTTGACGGTGATGTAAATGGCGTGGTCGCTGTCCGCCCACTTGATCTTGTAGGTCGCGCCCGGCAGCGTCGCCGGCCGGTCGAGCGGCTGCATCAGGTGGATCACCTCCGGGCCGTCCGTCGCCTCGGCTGCCGGCGCCGGCTGCTCCGGTTCCTCGCGCTTGGTCGCCAGGACCGAGCCTGTCACCTGGTTCGGGCGGTAGGTCGTGCAGCCCTTGCAGCCGAGCCGGTACGCCTCGCGGTAGACGTCCTTGAACGTCTCGAAGGCGATGTCCTCGGGCACGTTGATCGTCTTGGAAATGGAGCTGTCGATGTATTTCTGCACCGCGGCCTGCATGACCACGTGATCCTGCGGGCTCAGGCTCTGGGCGTCGACGAAGGCGTCGGTCAGCTCCGCGGTCTCGCCCTTGAGACGACGGTAGAGACGGTAGGCGAAATCGCTGACCTCCTCGGTCTTCTTCGAGCCGTCGGGCATCAGCACGGTGCGGTCGTAGGTGAAGCTGAACACCGGCTCCAACCCGCTGGAGACGTTGTCGGCCAGCAGCGAGATGGTGCCGGTCGGGGCGATCGAGGTGACCAGCGCGTTGCGGATCCCGTGCTCGGCGATCCCGGCCTTCAGGTCGTCGTCCAGCTCGGCGACGCTCTCGCCGGCAAGATAGGCCTCGGCGTCGAACAGCGGGAACGCCCCCTTCTCCCGCGCGAGATCGATCGAGGCCTGGTAGGCGTGCCGGCGGATCGCGGCCATCCAGCGCTCGACGGTGGCAACCGCCTCGGGCGAGCCGTAGCGCAGGCCGCACATGATCAGCGCGTCGGCGAGGCCGGTGACGCCGAGGCCGATCCGACGCTTGGCCTGGGCCTCCCGGCGCTGCGCTTCCAGCGGGAACAGCGAGGTATCGACCACATTGTCCATCATCCGCACCGCGACCGGCACCGCCTCCGCCAGCGCTTCCTCGTCGAGGCTGGCGTCCGGCTCGAAGGGATGGCGCACGAAGGTCGCGAGGTTCATCGAGCCGAGCAGGCAGGCGCCGTAAGGCGGGAGCGGCTGCTCGCCGCAGGGGTTGGTGGCCGCGATGGTCTCGCAGTAGTGCAGGTTGTTGCGCCGGTTGATCCGGTCGATGAAGATCACGCCCGGCTCCGCCACGTCATAGGTGGCGGTCATGATCCGGTCCCACAGGTCGCGGGCGCGCACCGTGCGGTACACCGCGCCGTCGAACCGCAGGTCCCAATCGCCATCCTCCTCGACCGCCGCCATGAATGCGTCGGTGACCAGGACCGAGAGGTTGAACATCCGCAGCCGCGCCGGATCGCGCTTCACCTCGATGAAGCTCTCGATATCCGGGTGGTCGCAGCGCAGCGTCGCCATCATCGCGCCGCGGCGCGAGCCGGCGCTCATGATCGTGCGGCACATGGCGTCCCAGACATCCATGAACGACAGTGGGCCCGACGCGTCGGCGCCGACACCCTTCACCGGCGCGCCCTTGGGCCGGATGGTCGAGAAGTCGTAGCCGATGCCGCCGCCCTGCTGCATGGTCAACGCGGCTTCCTTGAGCGCGTCGAAGATGCCGCCCATGTCGTCCGGGATCGTGCCCATGACGAAGCAGTTGAACATGGTCACCGCCCGCCCGGTGCCGGCGCCCGCGACGATCCGACCGGCGGGCAGGAAGCGGAATCCCTCCAGCACCTCGTTGAAGCGCGCCGCCCAGCGCGCGCGGTCGGCCGGCTTCTCCGCCCCGGCGAGCGCGTGGGCCACCCGCGACCAGGTGTCCTCCATCGTCGTGTCGACGACGGACTCCCCCTGCTTGAGGCGATATTTCATGTCCCAGATCTGCTGACTGATCGGCGCGAGATCGTTCATCGAATCCTACATTTAGTATCTGGGGTTACGATACTACACTGTACCTCGACGCGCGTTGGCGCACAAGCGTCGCCAGCGGCCAACGCGATTCGGCACGGTGTTATGCCGTTCTTAATCATTTGGGCACAGACTCATCCCGTTTCGAGGAGGTTGGAAGCCGGGAAACCCCGATGTGCGGTAGCATGGTCATGGTCGACATCCACGAGGCCCGCCGCGCCCCGTCCGAGAGCGCTCAGCATGTCTGAGTGGCGGACACTGGGCATGCGCCCTGGTGCAGCCGTCGCGATCGTCGCGCTGCTCTCCCTCGCCGGGGCGGCGTCGTTCGTGTTCTGGGGATTGCGCCTGGCGGAGAGCAGCCACGCCACCTGGGTGGATCGGGGCCGCCAGGAAGCCGTCGAACTGAGCGCCGCTGTCGACAACTCGTTGCTGCAGATCGCCGCGCAGCTGAGGGCGCTCGCGACCTTATTCTACAGCTCGGAACGGGTCGACGCTGCCGAACTGGCGCGGGCCGAGGCAGATCTTCCGGTCGATGGCCTGAGCCTCACGCTCTCGGGACTCGCCTACGCGACGGCCGTGGATGAGTCGGATCGGGCCTCGGTGGAGCACCGGATTGGCGCCGGGATGAGCTTTCCAGGGGCGCAGGATCGCGCCGCGCTCTGGTCGTCCACGCATTTCCCGATCACCCTTCCGAGCACGCGCAGTTCGCTGTTTCACATCGGCGCCGACCTGACGGCCGAGACGTCCTTGAGATCCATGGCGCTGACGGCGACCCGCCACCCCGAGAGCGTGATCATGAGTCCGGCCTTTGACTACGACGGACGCTGGCTCGCGGCCTTCGCGATCGCGGGACCGAACGGCGCCGAGACGGGCCTGTTGATCGGCCTGTTGGACCTGGACGACCTGTTCAGGCGCACGGTCCAATGGGCACCGCCGGGTCTTGCGCTTCAGCTGGTCCAGGCGCCGAGCAGTTGGGAGGTGGGTGGCGAGCCGATCCTCGTCTACAGCGATTACGACACCGGGCTGAACCCGGTGGCGACCGCGATCCATCGCTTTACCCATGGCGAAGCCCGCTGGGAGCTGCGGTGGCATGTGCTGCCCACCTACCGGGGCGGCGTCGATCTGGTGCCGGCTTGGCTGGCGGGCGCCGGTGGTTCGGTGATCAGCCTGTTGATCGGCCTAGCCCTCGGCATGTTGCTGTATCAGAACGCGCTGATCCGGCGGCGCGTCGAGGAACGGACAGCGGAGCTTCAGGTGGCTCTGGTTCAGGCGGAGCAGGGGAACAAGGCGAAGACGAACTTCCTGGCGGTGGTCGGCCACGAACTGCGCACGCCGCTCAATGCGGTGATCGGTTTCTCGGAACTGCTGGAGGCGTCCCAGCCGACCCAGACCGGCCGCGACTACATGCGGTTCGTCCTGACCGGCGGCCGCCATCTGCTGCGCCTGGTGAACGATCTCCTGGAGGTCGCGCATGCCGAGGCGGGCGAGCTCAGGCTCAACGAGGGCACCGTCGACCTTCGGGCTTTGGTCGAGGAGACGGCGGAGATGGTCGCTCCGCTGCTCGATCAGTCGGATGTGCGCCTCAGGCTCGACGTCCCCTCCGACATGCCGCCGTTGCGCGGAGATCCGGAACGGCTGCGGCTGATCGTCCTGAACCTGCTGCTCAACGCCGTGCGGGCGGCGTCGCCCCGCGGCGAGGTGACGATCGACGCCGAGGTGCGGTCCGAGGATGGGGGCCTGTCGTTTCGCGTCGCGGATACCGGCCCCGGGATGACCGAATCCCAGGTCACCGCCTCGCTGAAACTGTTCGAGCAGGTCGAAGGCCCGATGAACCGGCGGCATGAGGGGTTGGGGATCGGTCTGCCGCTGTGCCGCCATCTGACCGACCTGCATGGCGGTACGTTGACCATCGCCACCGGCCCCGGCCGCGGAACGACGGTGTCCGTCGATCTTCCCGCCGCGCGGACGCTCGAACTGACCCGGGAGGCCGAGCCCGTCAGGTTGCAAGCGCCATGAACCAGTCGGCGACGGTAACGCGGGCGCTGGCGAACAGGTATTTCGAGTACTCGTTGGCCAGCAGGGCCAGGGTTCCGGGGTAGCGGTACCAGCCGTCCAGCCGAACGTCGGTCGGGATCACCGGGTGCGGAATCACCTCGACCCCCGGCATGGCGTGGGCGAACTCCAGACGCGCGCGGGGCATGTGGTAGTTCGAGGTGACCAGCAGCAGGGAGCGGCGGTTCCCGACCTTCATCCAGATCTCGGTCTCGCGAGCATTGCCGATCGTGTCGCTGGCGCCGTAGCCGAGCACCAGGCAACAGTCGATCAGGTCGTCGCTCAGCTCGGCCCCGCCCTCGGGCAGCAGCGCCTTGATGCCGCGGGCGTCGACCCGCTCGTCGACACCGCTGACGAACAGCACCGGCGCCGAGCGCGCCTGCAGCAGGGCGACCCCTTCGTCCAGCCGTTTGCTGCCGCCGGTCAGCACGACCACCGCGTCGGCCTGCGCCGGCGCCGGCGCCGAGGCCCGGGGCAAACCGTCGACGAACCGCGCGAAGCCGATGCCCCACGTGCCCGCCCCGGCGATGAGGAGCAGAAGCGCCAACCAGAGCAGGCCGCCGAGACCGGTCTCGCGGGATCGGCGAAAACGTTTGCGGCGTGCCATCTCAGGCCATCCCGGCAAGGGCGGTGAGCACGGAAACGCGGGCGGTGACCATCGCGATCAGCGCCGTCAGCGCCGGCAGGATGGCCATCGCCAGCCACTCCCAAAGCCCGACCCGGACCAGTGCCGTAAGGCCGGTCAGCCCGACGTCGCCGCCGCCCGCCCAGTGGGCCACACCGACTTGCAGGCCGACGATGCTGATCGCCGCCAGCGCCGCCCCGAACGCACCACCGAACAGCGCCAGGCGGCCGGCATGCCACTGGAACTGCCGTGCGATATAGCGGTCGGGGGCGCCGATCAGGTTCAGGATCTCGATCTCGTCGCGATGCACGGACAGGCCGGTGCGCACGGCGAAGATCACGGCGAGCACCACCGCGATCAGGACCACGACGAGAATGCAGGACCCGGAGATCACGACGGAATTGCCGAGCGTCCGTGCCTCGGCGAGCCAGCGTCCGTGATCGTCCAGGGTCGCGCCGGGAGCGGCGTTGTCGATCCGTGTCGCCAAGCTGGCGAGGTCCACCGTCTGGCCGCTCTCAAAGCGCAGGTCGATCAGCAGCGGCAGAGGCAGGCTGTCGGCCAGGTCCTTGCCGAGCCACGGCTCGAGCAGGGCGGCCGATCGCGCCGGCGGCACCGGATCGACCGAGGCGATCCCCGGGGTGACGCCGAGCAGGCGAAGAACGGCATCCAGCCGCTCCTGCGGGCTCACGCCGTCGACCGGTGGAATCTGCACCGTCGCGGAGCCGGACAGCCTGGTGTCCCAGTCGGCGACGAAGCCGCGCGCGGCCAGCGCCCCCACGGTGGCGAGCGCCGCCAGATAGACCATCACCGCCAGCAGTCCCGGCAGGAACCGGCTGGAGGTGTCACGGCCGAGGGCGAGGTCGGAGTGCCCGATCATCGCATGCCGGCTCCCGGCGGGGTCCCCTGAGCGGGAGCGGGGGCAGGGCTGGGCGCGCGGGGCCGCGGCGGCGGCCGGCGCAAGACGCTTGAGGCGGTGCGATGGGTGATCCGCGCATCCTCGAGATGCAGACGCGGGTGGTCGAACCGGTCGACGAGCCCTTCGTTATGCGTCGCGATCAACACCGTGGTGCCCATCTTGTGCAGCTCTTCGAACAGATAGAGCAGGCGGATGGCGATCCGGTCGTCCACATTGCCGGTCGGCTCGTCGGCGAGCAGCAGAGCGGGCCGCCCGATCACCGCGCGGGCGATCGCGATACGCTGCTGCTGACCGCCGGAGAGCGTGGCCGGTAGGGCGTCCAGGTGCCCCGACAGACCGACCCAGGCCAGCAGTTCCGGCACATGCTCGCGGATCAGCGCCTCGCGGGTGCCGGCGATGCGCAGCGGCAGGGCGACGTTGTCGATCGCAGAGAGATGCGGCAACAGGCGGAAATCCTGGAACACGACGCCGATCCGCCGGCGGAACTCCGGGCGTTCGTTGCGGGCAACCTTGGCGATGTCGCGGCCGAACATCGTCACCTGGCCGGAAACCGGGCGGGCGGCGAGATACATCAGGCGCAGAAGCGTCGATTTGCCGGCCCCGCTGGCGCCGGTCAGGAAGTGGAAGGACCCGGGTTCCAGGTGGAACGACACGTCGCGCAGGATGACGGGGCCCCCGTCATAGCGCATGAAGACGTTCTCGAAGCGAACCACCGCGTCCCTCGGTCAACCAACAGTCTCGAAGCCGCGCGAGTGTGGCGCAATGCGGTGGCGAAAGAAAGGCGCTGGGACGGCGCCAATGAGGGGCCGGGACGGCGGATCAGGCCGCCCGCGCGCCCCGTCCCGACTTGCCGCCGCCTCGGCTGTCCTCGTCGAACAGCGAGGCCAGCTGCTCCATCATCGTGCCGCCGAGCTGCTCGGCGTCGACGATGGTCACCGCCCGGCGGTAGTAGCGGGTGACGTCGTGGCCGATCCCGATCGCCACCAGTTCCACCGGCGACCGGCTCTCGATGTACTTGATGACGTCGCGCAGGTGCTTCTCCAGGTAGTTGCCCGGGTTCACCGAGAGCGTGCTGTCGTCCACCGGCGCGCCGTCGGAGATCACCATGAGGATGCGACGCTCCTCCGGGCGGCCGACGATGCGGTTATGCGCCCACATCAGGGCCTCGCCGTCGATGTTCTCCTTGAGGATCCCCTCGCGCAACATCAGCCCGAGCGACTTGCGCGCCCGGCGCCACGGGGCGTCGGCGGACTTGTAGATGATGTGGCGGAGATCGTTCAGTCGGCCGGGGCTCTGCGGCTTGCCCGAGGAGATCCAGCGCTCGCGCGATGAGCCGCCCTTCCAGGCGCGGGTGGTGAAGCCGAGGATCTCGACCTTCACGCCGCAGCGCTCGAGCGTGCGCGCCAGGATGTCGGCGGCGATCGCGGCGATGGTGATCGGCCGGCCCCGCATGGAGCCGGAATTGTCGATCAGCAGGGTGACGACGGTGTCGCGGAAATCCGTGTCCTTCTCCATCTTGTAGGACAGCGGATAGAGCGGGGCGGTGACGACCCGCGACAACCGCCCGGCGTCGAGGATGCCCTCGTCGAGATCGAACTCCCAGGAGCGGTTCTGCTGCGCCATCAGGCGGCGCTGCAGCCGGTTGGCGAGCTTGCCGATGACGCCCTGGAGGTGGCTGAGCTGCTGGTCGAGCAGGGCCCGCAGGCGGGTCAGTTCGTCCGGGTCGCAGAGCGTGTCGGCCTGCACGACCTCGTCGAACTCGGTGGTGTAGGCGCGGTAGCCCTGGTCCTGCCAGTTCCGCCCGTCCATGTTCGGATGCATCGGCGAGCCGGGATTGGCCGGTTCTTCGTCGCCGGAGCCCGGCTCCAGGTCCATCTCCTCGGCATCCTCGCCCTCGGCGCTCTCGTCGCCGGCCTGCATGTCGGAGGGGATGGTCTCGGTCTCGGTGCCGTCCTCGGTCGACCCGCGGGTGCCGCCGTCGCTGGTCTCGTCGACGTCGCCGCCCTCGTCCTCGCCCTCGGACTCGCTCGGGTCGTCCTCGGCCACGCCCTCGTCGCCGACATCGAGATCCAGATCGGTGATCAGCTGGCGCGCGGCCTTGGCGAACGCGTTCTGGTCGTTGATGTGCTTGATCAGCTCGCCGAGATCGCCGCCGGCCTTCGACTGCACCCAGGGCCGCCACAGGTCGATCACCCGCTTGGCGCAGTCCGGCGGCGCCTCGCCGGTCAGCGACTCGCGGGCCATCAGGCGCATGACGTCGACCAGGGACACGTCGTCCTTCTCGGCCCGGTCCAGACCCTTGCGCTGGAAGCTGTCGTCGAGCACGGCGGCCAGGTTGGCGGCGACGCCGTCCATGGTGTTGGCGCCGATCGCCTCCACGCGGGCCTGTTCGACCGCCTCGAAGATCTCGCGCGCCGCCTGGCCCTGGGGGGCGAAGCGGGAGTGCACGTCGTCGTCGTGATGCTTGAGGCGCAGCGCCATGCTGTCGGCCTCGCCACGCAGGCGGGCGAGCTGCGCCGGATCCATGTCCTTTGGCGGCGACGGCAGGCGGGCGCGGTTTCCGGCCGCGCTCGCGTGCTCGGCGCCGTAGGTGACCTCAAGCTCGACCTCGCCGGAAATCGCCCTCAGGCAGGCGGCGGTCGACCGCTTGAAATCCTCGAACGCGGGATCGTCGGGCGCGCGGTTGCTCCTCATCCAGGTCCTCGCTTCCCGCCGTTACTCGGCCGCCTTGATGCCGAGTTCGGTGATCTCGTCGCCGAAGCAGCGCTGGTAGTACTCCGCCACGATGGTGCGCTCGACCTCGTCGCACTTGTTCAGGAAGGTCAGGCGGAAGGCGAGATTCAGATCGCCGCCGAAGATCTCCGCGTTCTCGGCCCAGGTGATCACCGTGCGCGGCGACATGACCGTCGAGATGTCGCCGGCGATGAACCCGGCGCGGGTCAGGTCGGCGCAGGCCACCATCTTCGAGATCTGCTGCTTTTGCTCGTCCGACTTGGCGTAGTCAGGGCACTTGGACAGCACGATCCCGACCTCGGCGTCATGCGGCAGGTAGTTCAGGGTCGTGACGATGTTCCAGCGGTCCATCTGGCCCTGGTTGATCTGCTGGGTGCCGTGATACAGGCCGGTGGTGTCGCCGAGGCCGACGGTATTGGCCGTCGCGAACAGCCGGAAGTGCTTGTTCGGCGTGATCACCTTGTTGGTGTCCAGCAGTGTGAGGCGACCGTCGACCTCGAGCACGCGCTGGATCACGAACATCACGTCGGCTCGGCCGGCGTCGTACTCGTCGAACACCAGCGCCACCGGGTTTTGCAACGCCCACGGCAGGATGCCCTCGCGGAACTCCGTGACCTGCACGCCCTCGCGCAGGACGATGGCGTCCTTGCCGATCAGGTCGATGCGCGAGACGTGGCTGTCCAGGTTGACGCGGATGCACGGCCAGTTAAGACGCGCGGCCACCTGCTCGATATGGGTCGACTTGCCGGTGCCGTGATAGCCCTGAATCATCACGCGGCGGTTCTTCGCGAACCCGGCGACGATCGCCAGCGTGGTGTCGTGATCGAAGAGGTAGGCGTCGTCGATCGCCGGGACGTACTCGCTCGGCTCGCTGAACGCCGGCAGCTCGAGGTCGATGTCGAGGCCGAACGTCTCTCTGGCGGACACCGTGATGTCCGGCTGGCCAAGGGGATGGGCGGGCTTGCGCTCGATGACGGTGTCGTTCGCCATGGACGAGATCCTGTCTCTCGGGAGTGGGGAGCCGATGCTCCGCAGAAGGGGTAACGTAGCTCTATGCGCCTTAACTTAGGAAGCGACGCAATGTCGTATAGGCCTCGTTGATACTTTTCAACCGTTCCTCGGCCGCCTTGTCGCCGCCATTGGCGTCGGGATGGTGCTTTTTGACCAGTTCCTTGTAGCGCGCCTTGAGCCGGTCGAGGGTGAAGGGTGGCTCCAGGCCGAGAATGGCGGCGGCACGCCCCTCGGCGGTGTCGGCGGGCTTGCGCCGGCGGGTCTCGCCGGCCTCGTCGTCGTCGTCCATAAAGCCGAATGGGTCGTTGATCCGACGGCGCGAGCCCTGACCCGGCTTCATGGTGCCAAACGGCCAGGACGGGCGGTTCCAAGTGGTCGAGCGGCGGATGTCCTCCTCGACCTCGTTGTCGCTCATGCCGTCATAGTAGTTCCAGGCCCTGTTGTACTCGCGGACATGGTCTAGGCAGAACCAGTAATAGTCGTTCAGCCGGTCGCGGGCCTTGGGCGCCCGGAACGCGCCTTCCAGGTCGCAGTCGGGATGGTCGCACACGCGCAGCTTGGGATCGCGCGGGGCGAAATCCTCCAGGAACGAGTCTGGATTGGCTTTGGCCATCGGCATGCCCATCTAGTCACGAGACGCCCGTTGAAACCGGACCACAGAACCTAGATCAGATTACGGTGGGATGAAATCATCGGATCGCCCGCGTCCGCGCAATATTCCGGCCGCGACGGGCGCGCGCGACGACGCGCTCCATCCCGCCGCCAAACCGCTGAACACAAGGATCTCCTGATGACCGTGGCCGACACTCTCCGTTCGAAGTTGGAAACCGCTTTCTCGCCGGCGTCGCTGGAAATCATCGACGAGTCGCACAAGCACGCGGGCCACGTGGGCGCCCGGCCTGAGGGCGAGACGCATTTTCGCGTCTCGATCGTCTCCGAGGCATTCGCCGGGGCGACGCGGGTGCAACGGCACCGTCTGGTCCATGACGTCCTGGCCGAGGAGCTGCGCGAGCGGGTGCACGCGCTGGCGCTGAAACTCAAAGCACCGAACGAGGTTTCCTGAACAACTGAAAATGGTTAACGAGTCAGATTAACGTTTATTGGTTGCGTGCATCGGAGAACCGTGCCATTCCTTAACCGGAAGATAGAAATCGTTTCCTGTTTGCGCGCGGAACGGGCGTGGGATCAAAATTGTCAGCTGCAAACGGCAAAACGTCGATACTCGAGAGTCGCAACGTCACGGTCGGGAACAAGCGCACCAGCATGCGCCTCGAACCCCAGATGTGGGACTCCTTGGAAAGGATCGCCAGGACCGAAGGGGTGACGATCAACAACCTCTGCACTCAGATCGACCTGCGCCGCGGCGGCGTCGGTCTGACGTCGGCCACGCGGGTCTTCATCATCTGCTACTACCGGCATCTGGTTCGCCAGCACGAGGCCGATCGCGCCATCGGCGGCCCGGGGCTGTCGCCGCGCGCCGAGGGGCTCAAGGGCGCCTCGCTTGCCCGCTGGGTGCTGGACACCGTCGTTCCCGTCGCCGGCACCGCGGTCGGAGCCCGGCTTCGCGGCTAGAGCGAATCTAGCGCCAAGTCTGAAGACCCTGCGGCAAATCTGAAGACTCGGCCGGCTGTTCCGATCCGTGTTCAGTTAGTCGCCGTCCGCGCGGCGATCGCGGCGGCGAGGGCGTCCCGGGCCTCGCACTCGGCCGGACACAGGACTTTGAGGCGTTCCAGCAGTTCCATCGCCAGCTCGGCCTCGCCGGACTCGAGATAGAGTTCGCCCAGGTACTCCATGGCCTGGAGATGGCCCGGGTCGAGGCGCAGCGCGTTGAGGTAGTACTGCCGGGCCTCCGCGAACTTGCCCTGCTTGCGCGTCACGAAGCCGAGATAGTTCCAGGCATCCGCGTTCCTCGGATCGCGCTTCAGCGACGCCTGTAGAAGCGGCTCCGCCTCGGCGAACTCCTCCGCCCAAATCAGCGCGACCGCCCGCTCGTAGTCGGCATCCTCGACCGTGGCCGCTTCGTCGTCGGCCTCGGGCGGCATGGCCGATGCGGGCGGCGCAGCCAAGAAAACGGCCAGCGCCAGCAGAGCGGCGCGAAGAAGGCTCACAGTCATCCTACGGCCTCGCACGCTTTATTGCGGCAACGTCTTCTCGATCAACTCGATCGCCCTCGGATCGGTCGGCGACATTTGGGTTCCCATGGCGGCGACCAGCGCGCCGTCGGGTCCGACGAGATACTTGTGGAAATTCCAGCGCGGCGCGTTCTGGGCGCCGCCCTCCTCCGCAGCCCAACGGTAGAACGGATGGGCGCCGTCGCCCTTGACCGCCTGCTTCTCGGTCATCGGGAAGTCGACGTCGAAATTGGTCTCGCAGAACGCCTTGATCTCGGCTTCGGTCCCTGGTTCCTGGCCGCCGAAATCGTTCGACGGCACGCCGAGCACGACGAGGCCCTTGTCGCGATAGGTTTCCCAGACCGTCTGCAGGTTCTTGTACTGCGGCGTGAAACCGCAGCGCGACGCCGTGTTCACCACCAGCACCGCCTTGCCGGCGAAGTCCGACATCGCCATCGCCTCGCCGTCGATCGAGGTGAAACTGAAGGCATGCGCCCCGGTGCCCGATGCGTTCGCTGTCATGGTGTCCTCTGTGAAACTTCCAAACATGGCGATCATGAGTGCGGCCGATACGCCCAACAGTTGCCTAAGCATAGCGCTGCTCCTTCCACGGGTCGCCCAGCAAGTGATAGCCGCGGGCTTCCCAGAACCCCTTGATGTCATGCGCGACGAAGCGGATCGAACGGATCCATTTCGCACTCTTCCAGAAATAGAGCGCGGGGATCACAATGCGAACCGGCCCGCCATGTTCGCGGGTCAGCGGCGCACCGTTCCAATGGGTGGCGATGAGGCTGTCGTCCTCGTAGAGGTAATCGATCGGCAGGTTGGTGGTGTAGCCGTCATAGGACTTGACCAACACGAACCGCGCCTCGTCCCGCGGGCGGACCTCGGCGATCAGGTCGCGGGTCGCCACGCCGGCGAAGGTGTCTCCCAGGCGCGACCAGGACGTCACGCAGTGGATGTCCACCGTCCGCTCCGATTTCGGAATCAGCGACAGGTCGCGATAGTCGAAGGTGGTCGGCACGTCGACCAGGCCCTCGACCCGCAGCGTCCAGTCCTTGGCCGGGATGTTGGGGTGGGTGCCCAGGTCGAGCACCGGCCAGTCGCGCACCAGATGTTGGCCGCGCGGCAACCGGCCGACGGGGGCTTCCGGGGCGCCGAAGGATTTGCGTTCGCGCGCCCATCGCTCCTTCTCGGAGACCAGCTTGGCGCGCTTGGCGGCGATGCGGACGGTGTCGTCGTACATGCGGCTCATATGGGTGATGGCGCCGCCGTCGGCCACGGTCCGGAAACGAACTTGTGAAGCATCGCGGGCTTCCGCGATCCGCCCGCCGCGCCCAGGCTTGGGAAAACCCGTGGAGGCCGACATGACGACGCTCGCCGAGCAACTGACCGCCAACACCACCGAGCGCCGGAAGGTGCTGTCCGACGACGATTGGGACGTCATCGACGGGTCGATCCGCGATCTCAAGGCCACCGGCATCCAGAGCGCGGTTCTCGGGGTTGGTGATCCCGCGCCAGCTTTCGCCCTGCCGAACGCGCTCGGCCACACGGTTTCCAGCGCCGAGCTGCTGGCCCGGGGGCCGTTGGTGGTGAAGTTCTACCGCGGGGCGTGGTGCTCGTACTGCAATGTCGAGGTGCGGGCCCTGATGGGGGTGCTGGACGAGATCCGGTCGCTCGGCGCCGACCTGGCGGCGATCACGCCGGAGCTGCCCGATCAGATGACCACCATGCAGGAGAAGCACGACCTCAAGTTCGAGGTGCTGTCGGACGTCGGCAACGCCGTGGCGCGCCAGTACGGGCTGGTCTGGACCCTGCCGGAGCGGGTGCGGGGATTCTACGCCAAGATCGGGCTCGACCTGGAGCGGTCAAACGGTGATGCGAGCTGGGAGCTGCCGATCCCCGGCAACTTCGTCGTCGCGCCCGACGGCACCATCCTCGACGTCTTCGCCGAACCGGACTACCGCCTGCGCCAGGAGCCGGCCGACGTGGTCGCGGTGCTGCGGCGGTACGTGGAGGGGCGTCGGCACACGCCATAGCCGTCATCCTGACGCAAGTCAGGATCAAGATCAGGCGGCGACGCTGTCCGGAGTGGTGGGTCCTGAAGCAAGTTCAGGACGACGGGTATGGAGGAACGGCCCGTTCCATCGGGAACGGGCCGCGTGGGCTCGCCGGTCCGGCGGGCGGTCAGTACATGTGCTGACCGCCGTTGATGCTCAACGTCGAGCCGGTGATGAAGCCGCCCTCGTCGGCGGTCAGGAACACCACGCCGCGGGCGATCTCGGAGGCGTCGCCGAGGCGACCGACCGGGATTCGGGCCTTGATCTTCTCCAGCACGTCCGCGGGCACGGCCGCGACCATGTCGGTGTCGATATAGCCCGGCGCGATGGCGTTGACGGTGATCCCGGCGCGCGCGCCCTCCTGGGCCAGCGCCTTGGTGAAACCGTGGATGCCGGACTTGGCGGCGGCGTAGTTGACCTGGCCATACTGCCCGGCCTGGCCGTTGATCGAGCCGATGTTGACGATGCGGCCGAACTTGCGCGCCCGCATGCCCTCGATGACGCAGCGGCACATGTTGAAGCAGGAGCCGAGATTGGTGTCGATCACTGCCTGCCAGCTCTCATGGTCCATCTTGTGGATGGTGCCGTCGCGGGTGATGCCGGCGTTGTTGACCAGGATGTCGACCGGGCCGACCTCGGCCTCGACCTGGGCGATGCCCGCCTTGCAGGCCTCGAAATCGGAGACGTCCCACTTGAACGACGGGATGCCGGTGCGCGCGGTGAAGGCCTTTGCCCGCTCCTCGTTGCCGCCGTAGTTCGCCGCGACCTTGCAGCCGGCGTCCTTGAGCGCGACGCAGATCGCCTCGCCGATGCCCCGGGTGCCGCCGGTGACCAATGCTACACGTGCCATGTCTTCCCTCCCTGTGCTGTTCGTGTCCTCGCGGTCTCGAAAATGGGCCGCGTTGGAGACGGGTCAACGCCACCACCCGGTGGCGCCGACCCGCTTCATGCCGATGATGTCATGTCGCGGATGATCAGTCGCGCTCGACGCACATCGCCACGCCCATGCCGCCGCCGATGCACAGCGTCGCCAGACCCTTCTTTGCGTCGCGGCGCTGCATCTCGTAGAGCAGGGTGGTCAGGATACGGGCGCCCGAGGCGCCGATCGGGTGGCCGATGGCGATGGCGCCGCCGTTGACATTGACCTTCGCCGGATCCCAGCCGAGCTCCTTGTTCACGGCGCAGGCCTGGGCGGCGAAGGCCTCGTTGGCCTCGATCAGGTCGAGGTCGTCGACCGACCAGCCGGCCTTCTCCAGCGCCTTGCGCGACGCCGGGATCGGCCCGGTGCCCATGATCGACGGGTCGACGCCGGCGGTGGCGAAGGAGGCGATCCGCGCCAGCGGCGTCACGCCGCGCTTGGCCGCGTTCTCCGCCGACATCAGCACCAGCGCGGCGGCGCCGTCATTGATGCCGGACGCGTTGCCGGCGGTCACCGTGCCGCCGTCGCGCAGAAAGGCCGGGCGCAGCTTCGACAGCACCTCGATCGTGGTGTCCGGCTTCGGATACTCGTCGGTATCGACCACCGTCTCGCCCTTGCGGGTCTTGATGGTGACCGCCGTCACCTCGTCCTTGAACCGCCCGGCGGCCAGCGCCGCGCCGGCCTTCTGCTGGCTGGCCAGCGCGAAGGCGTCCTGGTCCTCGCGGGTGATCTGGTACTTCTCGGCCACGTTCTCGGCGGTGTTGCCCATGTGGTAGCCGTTGAAGGCGTCCCACAGGCCGTCGCGGATCATCGTGTCGATCAGCTGGAAGTCGCCCATGCGCTGGCCGGCGCGGATGTGCTGGGCGTGCGGCGACAGGCTCATGCTCTCCTGGCCGCCGGCGATCATGATGTCGGCGTCGCCGGTCTTGATGTTCTGGGCGGCGATGGCGACGGTGCGCAGGCCGGAACCGCAGACCTGGTTGATGCCGTAGGCGGTCTTCTCCACCGGGATGCCGGCGTTGACGGCGGCCTGGCGGGCCGGGTTCTGGCCCTGGGCGGTGGAGAGCACCTGGCCGAGCACGACCTCGTCGACCTCGCCGGCCTCGGTCTTCGCGCGGGCGAGCGCCTCGCGGATGGCGACCTCGCCGAGGGTATGGGCGGGGACGGTCCCCAGGCTTCCGTTGAAGGCGCCGACCGGCGTGCGGGCGGCGCTGGCGATCACGACCTCGGTCATCGGGTCTCTCCTCCTGGATCCGTTGTGGGCGCGGCCCGCACCGGGTGCGGCGACGCGCGGAAATCTCTCGGTTTCAGGGTGCTCGTCGCCCCCTGCGACGAACATAGGCCGGGGGAGGGGATGCCACAACCGGGAGGGCGCGGAGTTGATGTGGATCAAGCGGGATATCGGCATGCGGCGTGGGCGTGACGGCCCTCACGCCCCGATAGGCGGATCGTGAACTGGCCTGGATCGGCGCGATGATAGGGTTTCTGCGCCAAGACGGAGACTTCCATGCACGTTTCCCGCTCCCTATCCCGGCGCAGCGTGATCGCGGCGACGGCGGCCCTGCTGATCCCTGCGGCGGCGCGCGGCCAGACGGCGGATGAGGACGACCGCGTCCTGCGCGCCCTTCAGAGCTTCGTGTTCGGCAGCTCGACCGACATCGCCGAGGCCATCGCCTTTCTGAGCCGGCGCGGCCGACCCGACGTCGCCTCCGGCCTGATCGTCGCCCTGCGCTACACCCGCTATCCCCCGCGCGAAATCCTGGACCTCCTGGAGCACCTCACCGGGGCGGCGCCCGGACGGCACTGGGCCGACTGGATGCTGTGGCAGGAGGCCTCGCCGGATCTGGCGTCGCATCCGGCCGTCCACGTCTTCAAGCGCTCGGTCTTCATGCTGATCGACCCGGACTGGCGGCCGTTCCTGGAGCCCCGCTACATCGCCGACGGCGCCATGGACATCCGCTTCGAGGAGGTGGTCTGGGGCGGGGTGCACCGCGACGGCATCCCGTCTCTCGACAACCCCGACCTCATCCCGGCCACGGCCGCCGGCTACCTGCGCGACGACGACCTGGTCTTCGGCGTCGAGATCGACGGCGACGCCCGGGCCTATCCGCTGCGCATCATGGGCTGGCACGAGATGTTCAATGACGTCATCGGCGGCGTGCCGGTGGCGCTCGCCTACTGCACGCTCTGCGGCGCCGGCATCCTGTTCGAGACGGATGTGGCGGGTCGGGAGGAGCCGTTCGTGTTCGCGACCTCCGGATTCCTCTATCGCTCCAACAAGCTGATGTACGACCGCCAGACCGAGAGCCTGTGGAATCAGTTCACCGGCCGGCCGGTCTCGGGCCCGTTGCGCGGCTCCGGCCTGGCGCTGCGCCAGCGCCCGGTGGTGATCGAGCCGTGGGGCGCCTGGCGGGCGCGCCACCCGGCGACCCGCGTGTTGTCACTCGAGACCGGGCACGACCGCGACTACGGCTCCGGCGTGGTCTACCGCGACTATTTCGAGTCCCCGAACCTCATGTTCCCGGTCCGCGTCGACCAGTCGCGGCTGCGGCAGAAGGACTATGTCTTCGCCATCCGCCGCTTCGCCGCCGCCAAGGCTTGGGCGCTGGACCTGTTCGCCGAGCGCCGGGTCGTCAACGACGTGATTGGCGACACCCCGGTCGTGCTGATCGGCGACGCCGCCGGCCGCACCGTGCGGGCCTACGAGCGCGGCGGGCGCGAGTTCTCGATGACCGCGGCCGGCCGGCTCGTGGCGGGCGGCGAGACCTGGACCCAGGGCGAGGCGGCGCTGACCTCACCGCGCGGCGAGACCCTGCCGCGGATCGCTGGCCACATCGCCTACTGGTTCGCGTGGAACAACTATCTCGGCCCCGAGGGCGAGGTGGTGACGCGGTGAGGGGATAGGTCGGCGCTGGTCGGATGCGAGCGTGGCGGTGGTTGATACGCGGGCGGCGCCAGCGCGCAGGGCGTGCGATCGTTGACCGCTCTCCCCCTAGGCCCCGCGCCCCGGCCACATGCGCCAGAGCAGGCCGTTGCGTTTCACCACCTGGTGGCGGATCACCGTGACCAGGTGCCCGCCGATCGAGGCCGCCAGCACGTAGCCCGACACGATGTGCACCCACTTCGCCACGAAGGCGAGCGTCTCCACCTTGCCGATCGGGTTGGGCAGTTTCCACTCGCCGAACAGCAGCACCCCGAAGCCGCCGGCCATGACGTAGACGTAGCCGGTGACCGGCATCACGAACATCGCGGCGTAGAGCAGCCGCTCGTTCAAGTGGGTGAAGCGCCGCTCACCCTCGCTCAGGCTCGGCGCCCAGGGCGGCAGCTCGCCGATGCGCCGGTTGATCAGCCGGAAGATCGCGATGGCCAGGGCCACCAGCCCGAGCGACTTGTGCCAGTTGTAGTAGTCGGCCTGCGACAGGCCGAGCACCACGTCCTCCCACTCGATCCGGGTCATGATGTTGCCGCCGACATACTGCAGCGCGAACAGAACCACGATGAGCCAGTGGAACAGCTTGGTGAAGGCGCCGTATCCCGCGTCCGTGTTCTTCAGGCTCATGACCCTGGTCCTCGCTCGTTGCCGCCCTAGGTGCCGCCGCCAATCCGGCCGCCGGGGCCGCCATCCTAGGCGAGTTCGTCCGGCGGTCGCACTCGCATCACCGTGATCGCGTCCCGGACGCTTCGGTTCTCAATACGTGTAGTCGTCGGCCGCCAGCAGCGGGTACTGGCCCCAGACATGGGTCGGCTCCACCGGGTCGGCGCGGGTGACGTAGCGACCGTCGAGCTCGGCGAAGGAGGTGACGCCGAGCAGGCCGAGGTCGATGCGGACCTCGTCCTCCAGCAGTTCCAGCACCCGGACCACGCCGGCCGCCCCGCCGGCGGCCAGGCCACAGCACAGCATCCGGCCGATGCCGACCGCGTCGGCGCCGAGCGCCCGCGCCTTGACGATATCGGAGCCCCGGGTCACGCCGCCATCGACCGCGATCTTCGCACGCCCGGCCACCGCGTCGACCACCTCCGGCAGCACGTCGAGCGAGCCGAGACCGTGGTCGAGCTGGCGGCCGCCGTGGTTGGAGACGAAGATCATCTCGGCCCCGTGCTCGACCGCCATGCGGGCGTCCTCGGCGGTGGCGATGCCCTTGAGGATGAGCGGGATGTCATGGGTCTTCTTGAACCGTTCGATGTCCTTCCAGTTCAGCGCCTTCTGCCACTCCATGCCCGGCACCTGGCGCCAGGGTTTCACGAAGCGGTTGGCCATGTCGCGCTCGCGCCGGCTGTACCAGGCGCTGTCCACGGTGAGCGCGAAGGCGTCGTAGCCGTGGTCGACGGCGCGGGCCACGATGCCGTCCAGCCAGGCGTCGTCGCCGCGCTTGTACAGGCAGAACACCTTCACCCCGCCCTGGATCGTCGCCACGTCCTCCAGGGGAACGGTGCCGACCGAGGAGAGGAACAGCGGCACGCCGTAATGGGCGGCGGCCCGCATCGCCTGGACCGGGCCCTTCTCGGCGAAGCTCTCCAGGCTGCCGATCGGGCAGAGCACGACGGGCAGCGAGACCCGGGTGCCGAGGAAGTCGCCCGCCGTGGCGACCTCGCGCATGTCGCGGAGCACGCGGGGACGGAAGGCGACGCGGTCGAAGGCCAGCCGGTTGCGTTTGACCGTCGTCTCGCTCTCGGTGCCGCCGCGCAGGTAGTCCCAGGTGTTGCGGTCCAGGTTGGCGCGGGCGCGCTTGACGATCTCGTGCAGCACGTGGAAGTCGTCGCGCACGGTCTGGAGATCGGCCTCCGCGATGGCGTCGGTCATGGTCTGCGTTCCTCCGATATCGGTCTCAGTCGGTCCAGGTCTCGTCCATCCAGGCATGCAGCGTGCCCCACGCCCTCTTCGGCGCGCCGGCGCTGACCACCATGCCGATATGGCCGAGGGCGACGTCGGCGCGGGTGGCGCGGGGCAGGCGGTCGGCCAGGGCGCGGGCCGAGGCGGGGGGGACGATGCGGTCGCGCGCCGGGATCATGGCGAGGGCCGGCACCGTCACCTGTTCCGGAATAACTGGGCGCCCGGCGATGCGCCAGTCCCCGATTGGCGGGGTGTTGCGCCCATACCAGTCGAACAGCGCCTCGCGGGCCACGGCTGCCGCCAGCGGCACCCCGTCGTTCAGCCAGTCCTCCAGCGCCACGAACTCGGCGGCCTCCGGCGTGTCGGGATCGGCGGCGCCGAAGCGCAGGAACTTGTTGATCACCAGCAGCGGGTCGAGGGCGAAGAACAGCGCCTGGATCCAGTCGGTCGGCAGCCAGCCCAGCGTCTCGATGGAGCCGGCAAACCAGGGCTCGGCCATCGGCAGGGAGGCGGCGACCGGCGGGGCGTCGGCGGAGAAGTCGAACGGGGTGGCGAGCAGCAGCAGGGCCGCGGTGTCGCGCGGCCGGCGCTGGGCCAGCGCCAGGGCCAGCAACCCGCCCATGCAGTAGCCGAGCAGGGCGGGCCGCGTGCCGGTGATGGTCAGCACCGCCTCCAGCGCCGCCTCCAGCCGCCCCGCCACATAATCGGTCAGGGTGAAGCGCCGCTCCGCCTCGCCGGGGAAGCCCCACTCGATCAAGAACGGCCGGTAGCCGCGACGGGCCAGGTCGCGCAGCAGCGAGCGCTCCTCGGTCAGGTCGAGAACGTAGCCGCGGTTGACCAGGGACGGGATCACCAGGATCGGCCGCCCTCCGGCCTGGGTACCGGACAGCGACCCGTAGTCGAGCATCAGGGTCGAGCCGTCCTTCCAGCAGATCTCGGGCTCGGCGACGGCGCGGCGGTAGGGGTGGTGGCGGTACCGCTCGATCCCGCCGAGGAACTGGTCGAGGCGGCGCCGCACCTCGGCGTCCATCGCGGCCTCGAAACTCTCCGGGGCGGTCTTCTCAGTCCCGCCCGCGGCGGCCGCCCGGGCCGCGTCCAGGGCGTCGAGTTGGCTTTTCAGGTTCGCCGCCGTCTCGCTCAAGCCGGGCTTCCAGTCGAGCGATCCGTTCCTCCAGGCGACGCAGCTCGCGTAGGACGACAGCCAGGTCGTCGCCGCCGCGCTCAGATACAGCGGCAGCGGGCGTGGCCCCGGCCGTGGGGCGCCCATGCTGGCGTGACTGGTCTCCGCTCCCGGCGTCATGGCCGGCACTATAGGACGGGGAGGCAGGTGGTGCGTAGCCCGGCTGCAGACCGTCGGCCATCGGACGCCGCGGCGGACTGCCGGCAAAGCCCTGACCCGTCCACAGGGCCGTCCAGCGCCGCACGGCGTCGGCCACTTCGGGATCCGTCGCCATCGCCTGCACCTGCGACTGCCACAGGTCCATGAATCGGCGCGCCAAGTCGCCCGCGTCGGGCGGTGGCGCGTCGGAGGGGTCGTGGGTGTCGCCGGGTGCGGTCATGGCGGCGGAGTATCTCACGTGGGCTCGGGGCGGCCAAGCGCGTCGCCCGACCAAATCCTCGCGCAAGACTACCGCGACGCGACAACAGTCAAAGGCGGGAAATTCCTCGGATTCCGGACATCATCGTTGCAAAGCACAAACGAGCGGCGCACTGTGAAAGGCAGGTTGTCACAGATCCGGAGTGGGACCGTAGGCATGGCGGAAGTTTCCAAGACGGGTGGGTCCAAGAAACCGACACGCGCGGCCGGCCGCAAGCCGGCGGCATCGAAATCGCCGGCCGGCGCGCGACGGACCGAGGGCGGCAATGGCGATTGCGGGGCCGCCAACGACGCGATCACCATCAAGAAATACGCCAATCGACGGCTCTACAACACGGCCACGAGCAGCTACGTCACCCTCGACCACCTGTGTCAGATGGTGAAGGATGGCGTTGAGTTCGTGGTCTACGACGCCAAGACCGGCGACGACATCACCCGGGCCGTCCTGACCCAGATCATCGTCGAGGAGGAGGCCAAGGGGCAGAACCTGTTGCCCATCGGCTTCCTGCGCCAGCTGATCAGCTTCTACGGCGATAACCTCCAGATGGTGGTGCCGAGTTATCTCGAGTCCTCGATGTCGGCCTTCGCCCAGAACCAGGAGCGGATGCGCAGCTACATGCAGGAGGCGTTCGGCGGCATGTACCCGTTCGGCTCGATCGAGGACATGACCAAGCGCAACCTGGCGATGCTGGAACAGGCGATGACCATGTTCTCGCCGCCCGGCGCCGGCGGTGACGCGCCCAAGGACGCGGCCAAGCCGGCGGTCGATGCCGAGCCGGCGGGCGGGGCGGAGGATACGGCGGCGGCCGTCCGTCAGCTCCAGACCCAGCTGGAAACGCTGCAGCGCCAGCTTCTCGATCTGGGTTCCGGGACGCTGTCCAAGCGGGACACCAGCGATTCTTAAGGTGACAGGGCGCTTCGGCGCCGAGATCTGAGGCCCGAAAAGGGTTCTATCCTTCCGATCTTCGGGTAGAGTGGGTGGGTCCGCCACTGTTGGAGGACGGGGCCCATGGTCTCGCCCATCGACGGTCCCGGCCCCCCGCCGGGGACATTCCTGCCCGTGCCGACGGACGCCAGATCCGTCGTCCCCTCCACTCGTTCTCAAACCGATGACCCGCGCTCCGGAGGCGCCGGACGCCGCGGCCAGCCAATCCCGGACGCGGTCGCCACGCCCGTCGGCCAGGAGTCGGGCCGCCAGACTGTCGGCCTCGGAAACCCGTTCCTGGAGCGCCCGGATGCGTTCCGCCGCCCGCTCTTCACCAGCCGGCCGACCTCGTCCTTCCTGGCCCAGGCGATCGGCCAGGACGGCGCCCGACCGGCGGGCCCGGGCAGCGAGGAGGCGGCGCGGCGCTACCGCGCGGTGCAGGAGACGGTCGACCGGGATGTCGCGCGGCGCGCCGGGCCGCCGGGCGTGGATATCGTCACCTGACGACCGCGCTCACTTCTGCAGGATGTTGGTGATCTCGCGCAGCTGGGTGCGGGCGCGCAGCAGGTAGAAGCCCTGCACCGCCAGATGGCTCGGGAAATAGGCACCGTCCGGCGCGCCGTTCATCACCACAATCGGGTCCAGGATCGCCGCCTGACGAAGCGACTGCATCATCTGCTCCCAGGCGGAGTCGAGTTGCCGGTCCTGGATGACGCCTGCGAAGTCGCGGCCGAGGTCGCGCAGCAGGATCGTGTAGCCGTAGAGTCGACCCTTCACGCCGTAGAAGATGTCATCGACCTTGGTGTCGATCAGCATCGGCCGCGGCTTGGCCATGTGCTGGTCGATGGTCGCAGAGGCCGAGCCGAGGTCGGCGGCGATGCGGTCCAGGGTGGCGAGCAGATTGTCGGCCCGGCGCTCGAAGATCGCGTCGCCGGCGGCGAGCCGCTCGTTATAGGCCTTCAGCGACCGCGAGGCGGCCCGGTACTGGGCCTCCGACGACGTTGTCGGCAGGAACGACGTGGACAGGTCGAAGATCCAGACGTTGCCCGGGTACTTCAACAGGCCCGCGGCCTTGTCCAGATCGGGGTCGACCTCGGAGGATCCGCGGGTGCGGCCGATCTGGTCCGACATCTCGATGGCGAAGCGCGACAGGGCGTAGACGATGCCTTGCTGGAAGTTCGGGGTGTTGTCGAGCAACGCCGACGGGAAGAAGAACGGGTCGTTCGCCGTCCAGAAGTGCACGTCGACCTCGCGATCGATCAGCGCCGCCGACGCGGCGACGGCGTGGCTGCCGCCCTGGGGCGTGGACGCCGGTTCAAACGCGATGTCGTCGTCGATGCTGTGCATGACGAAGGCGCCGACCACGTAGTACAGCGCCACGAGGACGAGCAGGGTGACGAGCGAGATGCCGCTGAGACGCGCGACGCCCCGGCTTGGCAGTAGTCGGCGCTTGGGCGCGGAATACTCGTCGTCCCAATCGATTTCCGGTCGCGCCATCCTGCTGCCCTTTCGCGGCTCTGCGATCTGTGTCCGCCAGAGACATAGGGATCGCGGTGCGCTCTGTCACCCTCGCGGTCCGGCGCGGCCCAAACTGCGCGCGGCGGCGTCGCCGGCGCCGTATCAGAACCGCTTCAACAGCCGGTCGATGTAGTCGAGCTCGATCGAGGGCCGGTCGCGCTCGCCGGATCGCCGCCGCAGTTCGTCGAAGATGTTGCGCGACCGCAGCAGGTCGCTCTCCGTCGGAATGGGGTGGCGATTGCGGCCGTCAGCGGACATGCCGTTGCTGTTGTCGCGGTCCTGGTTCAGCGGATCGCGCGGCTGGCCGTCCTCGGCCCGGCCCTGGGCGCCGGGGTTCGGAACCTGACCCCCGCCGGCCTGCTGCTGTTGCTGCATGGCCTCCGACAGGGCCTGGGCGCCGTCCTGCAGGGCCTCGATCGCGTCGCCCTGGGGCCCGACGGCCTCGCCCGGCTGGTTCTGGCCCAACGCCTCGCCGGCGCCCTTCATGGCGCGCTCCGCCTGACCGAACGGCTGCGGGATCTGGCCCAGGCCCTCGCCCAGCTTGCGCATGAACTCGCCGAGCTGACGGCGCAGCTGCTCCTGCATGCGGGCGAGCTGTTCCGAGGTCATGCCCTGCGGATTCTGGCCCTGACCCCGCTGACCCTGACCGCGCTGACCCTGACCCTGTTCACCCTGACCGAACTGCTGCTGCCCCTGTTGGCCCTGCTGGCCGAACTGCTGATCGCCGAGATTCTGCTGGCCGCGGTTGCCGAACTGCTGTTCGCCCTGCTGGTGGTTCTTGAAGGTCTGATCCATCAGCCGCTGCTGCTGCTCCGCCAGCTCCTGCAACTGCCGCATCATCTCGCGGGCGGCCAGCTGTTCCGGCGACATCATCTGCGGCCGTCCGGCCCGCAGGTTCTCCATCAGCTCGCGCAGTTGGGACAGCATCTCGCGCGCCGCGTCCTTGGCGCCGGCCTGGGCCATCTGGCGGGCCCGCTCCAGCATGTCCATGAGGTCCTGGCGCTCGACGATGCGGTTGGGATCGATCTCCTGCATCTGCTCGGCGGTCTCGCCGCCGTCCTGCTGCATGAGCTCCTGCATCTGCTCGGCCATGGCCTGCAGGAACTTGTCGATCGCCTGCCGCAGCTCGTCGAGCAGCTTGTCCAGCTCCGCCTCGTCGTAATCGTCCTGCGCCAGCAGATCCATGATCTGACGTTCGAGCTCCCGCAGCTCCCGCTCGGCAAGCGACAGCTCGCCGTCCTCGATGCGCAGCGCGGTGTCCCAAAGCAATTTCTGCACGGCGTCGACCATCTCTGGATCCTGGTCGTTCAGCACCAGGCGCCCGGCGGCCGTGCGCAGCGCCAGGAACGCGACGACGTCGTGGTAGTACTGGTGCGGCCGCACCGCCAACGACATCAGCACCTGGGCGATGTCGTTCTTCTCCGCCGGCTCGGTCGTCAGGCGCTTGCGCTGCTCAATGATCGCCTGGGCGATCGGATGGGTGAACCGACGCTCCGGGAGCAGGATGTTGAGCGGCTCGCTCCGCCCCTCCTGATCGATGGCGTCGTGTGCCACCAGCGTGATGCGCACCGGCTGACCCGCCCAGGGATGCGGCGTGAGATCGTGGAAGTCCTTGGCATCCACCGCTTCCGGCGCCGCACCCGGCAGGGACAGCGGCAGGACGATCGGCGCCTCGCTGGCAACCTCGCCAAAGGAGTTGAGCCGGTCGATCCGCGCCTCCACCGACGCCAGACCGTAATCGTCGGAGGCGGCGAAGTGGATCATCAGTGCCGCCCGCTCGGTCGCGGCCGGCGGTTCGGCCATGGTGACAGTCGGTTTCAGGTCGGGCACCACGGTGATCGTCCAGCCGGCCAGATCCGCGTCGTCCTGGCGGATGGTCAGCGCCGTGCCCGCCTCGATCGGGCGCTCGATCTGATGCGCCCGGGTGCCGACGGTCTCGAACGACGCCTCGGTAGTGTCCGTCGCCGCGTCCTCGCCCTCGGCGACGACCAGGACGGGCACACCCTCGCCGCCATTGACCTTGGCCAGCAGGATCGAGCCGACCGGCACGGCAAGGCGTTCGGGCGGGGTCGGTGGCGCGTCGTCCTGGTCGGCGGCGACCGCCACGCCGGGCTCCTCGGCGGCGCGGGCGAGCAGCATCGGCACCCGTCCGGTATAGGCCGGCGGGTTGATCCAGACGTCCAGGGTCGGCGGCGGCACCTCATAGGGCGAGCGCAGGTCGGGCTGGAACGCCAGCGCGATCCGCTCACCCGGGTTGTTGGCGGCGATCGCGACGCCGAGCACCAGCAGCAGCGTCAGGCCGACGCGCAGGCCGAAGCGGTCGAGCCGGGCCATGGACGGCTCCGGGGCGGCGACGCGCAGGCCCTGCAGCCGGGCCGCCTCGCGCTTCTGATGGGCCCGCCACAGCGCCACCGCCATGGGGTCGCGGCTGTCGGCCGGGCGATCCGAGAGGGTGCTGACCGGACGGTGGTCGAGCCCGCTGTCCCTCTCCAGGCGGCGCACGGCCTCGTCGGCCGTCGCCGGCTGCCAACGGTCGACGCCACGGCGCGCGGCCCACAGGAACAGGCCGGCGAGTAGGGCCAACAAGGCGAGATGGCCCCAGCCGAGGGTGAGATCGCCGATCCATTGCGGCACGCCGATCAGCGCGAGCGCGACGAACGCGCTGGCGATCGCCACCGGTGGCCAGAGCGACGGCCACAGGCGCTCCCAAGCCAGCACCGCGCGGGCGAGCTTCAGCTTGGCGCCGAGGGGGCGGCGGGAATCTCCGGCGCGCGACGTCTTGGCGTCGGCATCCGACCGGTCCTGCGTCTGCGGGTTACGCACCACGGGTCTCCGCGTCAGTCGGGGCGACCGTGTTGCCGACCGCATCTCCCCCCGGTGACGTTCCGTCCGAGGCCCCGCGCAGATGCCGTCGCCCACCGGGCGCTGATGCAGGAAGTGTTGGGCGCGGGGGGAGGACGGTCAAGCCCCGAGCGCCGCAATCAAGCGGCCGTGTTCGCCGAGGCCCCGCCGATCCGCTACTTCCGGGCGGTGATCACCCGGGTCATGCCGGGGATCAGGTCGTCGTTCAACTCGACCGAGAAGCCGGCCCGCGCCAGCTGTTCCTCGACGAAACCCGGGGTCATGCCGACGCCGTCGGGGGTGTAGACCATGTGCTGCAGTTGCCACAGCGCCGCCAGGGCCGGACCGGAGCGGTCGTCGGTCACCATGAAGTCGTGAATCGCGATCAGGCCGCCCGGTTTCAGGACCCGATAGGCGTCGTTACAGAGCTTGCCTATGGCCTCGCCGGGCACGCCGGAGAACAGGTAGCTCATCAGCACGATGTCCTGATCGACCGGCCAGTTCGCGTTGGTGCCGTCGCCGGCGACGAAATGGACGCGGTCACCCATCTCCTCCTCGGCGACGAAGGTCTTGCCGACTTCGATCACGTTGGGGAAGTCGAGGACCGTCGCCTGCAGCTTGGGGAAGCGCTTGCAGAACATGATCGAGAACGCCCCGGATCCGCCGCCGACATCGAGCATCGAGCTCACGTCCTCGGTCAGCGCGCCGTCGGTCAGCAGACGCTTGGCCAGTACCGCCGCGGGGCCGAGCGAGCCGGAATGCTGCGAGCGGCTGAACAGCTCCGCATGGCCGCGGTCGGCCATCCAGGAGGCGTAGTCGGGGAATTCGACATCGTCCAGGTCGCCGACCAGGACCTTGTCCAGGTTCTCCATGAACGGATACATCTGGCGGTCGATCTGGAAGCGCAGGTAGTCGCCGAAATAGTTGGCGTTGTCGCGCACCAGATAGGCGTCGCTGGCCGGCGCGTTGGCGATGGTGTCGCCGTCGCGGGTCAGCAGGCCGACGGCGACCAGGGCGGTGACCAGGGTCTCGATCCGCTGCGGCGGCACCTTGGTGGCGCGGGCGAGATCGGCGAGCGGCCGCGGTCCGCCGGACAGCGCGCCGAACACATCGACATGCAGGGCGGCGAACAGGGCCTTGGACGCCATGAATCCGAAGGCGAGGACGGAGATGTCTTCGGCGGAATCGATCGGTTTCACGGGGTGGTCCCTTTCAAGCCGGTGATCGGATTGTCTGAAGTGCGCGTGCTGCAGCGCAGCAGAACCATACCCCGATCCGCCGTGTGGCCAAACCTGAAATGTGCCAAAGGCGACATTTTAGGGTGTCAGTGTCGTCGACAGAACAGTCAGGGCGATTGGACCCCCGCGCGGTGTCGCGGCCGCGAAACGCCGTGCTGCGACACGATGACAACAAGTCCATGCCAGCAACGGACAAATCCCGCTCATGGGTCTATGAGATTGTCTCGCGCGCGGCGCATCGGCGTTTGCGCCACCATGACACCGAATTCGGGAGGACAGGACATGGCATTCGGATACGTGGTCGTTCAGGTCGATGTGCAGGACCCGGAGAAGTTCGAGGAGTATCGGGCCCTGGTGCCGGCCACCATAGCCCAATACGGCGGCGAGTACCTGGTGCGCGGCGGCCAGTTCGAGAAGCTCGAAGGGGCGGAGCCGCTTGGCCGCATGGTGGTTCTGAAATTCCCGAGCTATGCCCAGGCCAAGGCCTGGTACGACAGCGAGGAGTACAAGGGTCCGAAGGCGATGCGCCATGCCGCCAGCCGGGCCAACGCGATCCTCGTCGAAGGTGTGGAATAACAACGGAGTCACGCATGTCCCGACAGCCCGGCCGCCAGTTCCTGAACATCCCCGGTCCGACCAACATCCCGGACCGGGTGCTTCAGGCGATGCATCGCCCCGCCCTCGACTTCATGACGCCGGAGTTCTGGGAGGTGCAGCTCGAGTGCAAGGAGAACCTCGCCAAGGTGCTCAAGACCGACGGCGAGATCATGGTCTACGCCGCCTCCGGCCACGGGTCGTGGGAGGCGGCGATGACCAACACCTGCTCGCCGGGCGACACGATCCTGATGTGCGAGACCGGCCGGTTCTCGGAATCCTGGGGCGAGATGGCCGAGGCCATGGGTCTCACGGTGGTCACGCTCGAGAACGAGTGGGACCGCGCGCTCGACCCGGCCCGGGTCGAGGAGGCGCTGAGGGCCGACAAGGACCTCGCGATCAAGGCGGTCTGCGTCGTCCACAACGAGACCTCGACCGGCATGACCCACGACGTCGAGGGCATCGGCAAGGCGATCAAGGCGTCCGGCCATCCGGCGTTGTACATGGTCGACACCATCTCCTCGCTCGCCTCGATGGATTTCCGCATGGACGAGTGGGGGGTCGATGTCGCCGTCGCCGGCTCGCAGAAGGGGCTGATGCTGCCGGTCGGGCTCGGCATTTCCGGGGTCAGCGAGAAGGCGATGGCCGCCACCCAGACCGCCACCCTGCCGCGCAAGTATTTCGACTGGGACGGCATCAAGGCGCTGGAGAACGGTCGCCTGCGCTTTGCCGGCACCGCCCCCAGCCACCTGTTCTTCGCCATGCGCGAGGGGCTGCGGATGCTGCTGGAGGAGGGGCTGGATCACGTCTTCGCCCGCCACGCCCGGCTCGGCGAGGCGACCCGGCGGGCGGTGCGCGCCTGGGGCCGGGGCAACGGGCCGACCCTGTTCTGCCGCGACGACGCGGCGCTGTCGAACTCGGTGACGGCGGTGCGCATGCCCGACGGCTTCGACGCCGACCCGTTCCGCGGCAAAGTCCTGGCCGAGACCAACGTGGCGCTCGGCGGCGGCCTGGCGCGGCTGTCGGGAAAGATCTTCCGGATCGGCCATCTCGGCGACCTGAACGAGCCGATGATCCTCGGTTGCCTGGCCACCGTGGAGATGCAACTCAAGCGCCAGGGCATCCCCCATGGCGAGGGCGGCGTCGACGCGGCGATGGCCTATCTGGCGGAGACCCGGTAGCCGCTCCAGTCATCCCGAACCTGATTCGGGATGACGGATGAGGTTGGGCCTCTTTACCATCACGGCCCAACCAGCGGAGAGAACACGCATGACCGACTACGTGCCGGGCGCCGGCGACGACTGGGCGACCATCGACGCCGCCGAGGCCGGGGCCGATGCCGCCGCCCTGAAGGACGCGGTGAGCTTCGCGGTCGCGCACGAGTCGGCGATGAACCGCGACATCGCCAAGGCGCTGGAGGGCGGCCACTTCTCGGAACCGTCGCCGCTCGGCGACATTATCGGCCCGACCGCTCCCCGCGGCCCCGCCGCCGGCCTGGTGCTCAAGGGCGGCCGGATCCTGGCCGAGTGGGGGCCGACCGACCGCGCCGACATCACCTTCTCCGTGACCAAGTCCTACCTGTCGATCATGGCCGGTCTGGCGGTCGATGACGGGCTGATCCCGGACGTGCACGCACCGGTCGGCGCCCTGGTCGACGATGGCGGCTTCGACGCCGCTCAGAACCGCGCCTGCACCTGGCATCACTTCCTGCAGAACACCTCGGAGTGGGAGGGCACCCTGTTCTCCAAGCCCGACCTGGTGGACCGCAACCGCGACCTTTCGCTGCCGCCGGGCACGCCGTCGAAGAAGGGAACGCACCGGGACCTCGCCGCTCCCGGCGGGTTCTGGGAATACAACGACGTGCGGGTGAACCGGCTGTCGCTGTCGCTGCTGCGGGTGCATCGCCGGCCGCTGCCGAGCGTGCTGAAGCGCCGGGTCATGGATCCGATCGGCGCCTCGGACACGTGGAGCTGGAACGGCTACATCAACTCCTGGGTCGAGGTCGACGGCCAGCCCATGCCGTCGGTGTCCGGCGGCGCGCATTGGGGTGGGGGCCTGTTCATCTCGGCCCGCGACCACGCCCGCGTCGGCCTTCTCATGCAGCGCCGGGGGATGTGGGGGGACGTGCCGCTGCTCTCGCCCTCTTGGGTCGATGCCTGCACCACACCTTGCGACCTGAACCCGTCCTACGGTTATCTCTGGTGGCTGAACGGCGATGGCCGCCACGTGCCGAGCGCGCCGCGCACCAGCTACTTCGCCATGGGGGTCGGGTCCAACGTGATCTGGATCGACCCGATCCACGACCTCGTGGTCGTCCTGCGCTGGATCGACAAGGGCTCGCTGGACGGTTTCGCCAAGAGGCTGATGGCGGCCATCGCTTGAGAGGAGGGCCCGATGACGGGGGACCGAGATCATCCGGGCGTGATCGCGCCGCCGCCGGTGCTGTACGGCGGGGCGCTCGCCGTCGGGGCGGGGCTTGACTGGCTGATCCCGCTGCCGCTGCTGGCGGCTGGCGCGGGGCGGGAGCCGGGGATCGCGCTGATCGCCGCCGGGCTGGCGCTGGCGTTGTGGTGCGCGTGGCTGTTTCTGCGCGCCGGCACTGGCATCCAGCCGCACCACCCGAGCACGGCGATCGTCACCGCCGGTCCCTACCGGTTCTCGCGCAACCCGATCTACGTGGCGCTGACGGCAGTTTCGGTCGGGATCGCCTTGTGGGTGAACTCGGCCTGGATGCTGGGACTGATTGTGCCGACACTCGTTGTCATGCAGATCGGCGTGGTCGACCGCGAGGAGAAATATCTGGAGGCCAAGTTCGGCGAGGAGTACCGGGCCTACAAGGCGCGGGTCCGTCGGTGGGTGTAGAGCTGGCGCGTCGAACTTCTGCCGACTTGTCATCCCGGTGACACCCGAAGGGCGGAGGCCGAGACCCAGACGAACCGCCCGGCTGGGTCCCGGCCGGGCGGTTCGCTCCGTCGGGATGACAGAGGTCGGGGGAGCCGGGATCAGATGATCTCGAAATACCGTTCCAGTTCCCAGTCGGTGACGCGGCGGCGGTATTCGCGCTCCTCCCACATCCGAGTCGCGGCGAAATGGTCGACGAAGGCGTCGCCGAACAGATCCCGCCCGGCCTTGGAGCGCTTGAGCCGCGCCGCCGCCTCGCCGAGCGAGCCGGGCAGCGCCGACTTCGCCGGGAACTTCTTGTCGTAGGCGTTGCCGGTCACGCCCTGGCCCGGCTCGATCCTGTTCTCGATGCCCCAGAGGCCGGAGCCGATCGCCGCCGCCATCGCGAGATACGGATTGGCGTCCGCCGCCGCCACTCGGTACTCGACGCGCTGCGACTTCGGCGAGCCTTCGATCACCCGCAGGGAGGTGGTGCGGTTGTCGGCCGCCCAGTTAGCGTGGGTCGGCGCCCAGAAGCCGGGGATCAGGCGGGTGTAGGCGTTCACCGTCGACGCGGTCATCGACAGCAGTTCGGGCATCAGCGCCTGCTGGCCGCCGACGAACCAACGCATGGTGTCGGACATGCCGTGGGCGCCGTTCGGGTCGTGGAACACCGGCGCGCCGGCCCTGTCGGTCAGCGAGGTGTGGACGTGACCGGACTGGCCGGGATAGTCCATCGACCACTTGGCCATGAACGTCGCCATGATGTCGTGGCGCTGGAAGAACACCTTGGTGAAGGTCTTGAACAGGGCCGCCCGGTCGGCCGCGGCCAGGGCGTCGTCGACCTTGATCGCCGCCTCCATGACGCCGGGGCCGGTCTCGGTGTGCAGACCCTCGAGCGGGAAGTCCATGAGTTCGCACATCTCGAGGAACATCAGGTGCAGGTCGGCATGCACCGAGGAGCGCAGGCCGGAATAGCCGAAGAACCCGGGGGTCAGGGGCTTGAGGTCCTTGTAACCCTTCTCGCGCACCGAATGCGGGGTCTCGTCGAACAGGAAGAACTCGTACTCGGCCGCCGCCTTCACCGCGAAGCCCAGGGAGTCGGCGCGCTCCAGCACCCGGCGCAGCACGCCGCGCGGGCACACCGCCTCCCACTTGCCGGCGAACTCGCCGATCACCATAACCATGTCCGGCTCGAACGCCACGTCGCGGGCGGTGTCGGGCAGCAGGCGGACCTCGGCGTCGGGATAGCCGGTGTGCCAGCCGGTGACCTCCACCGGCGGATCCTCGTAAAGCTGGTCGTTGCTGTCCCAGCCGAGCACCACGTCGCAGAAGCCGAACCCGCCCTTCAACGCGCTCGCGAACTTGTCGCGGGCCATCCATTTGGCGCGGAAGATGCCGTCCACGTCGAACACCCCGACCTTGACATGCGCCAGCGCGCGCTCGTCCACCAGCGCCAGGACCTCCTCGGCGGTTTTGACCTCACTCGGCTCCATGCGCGACACTCCCCCGGCGCGTTGTTCAACGCGGCACTCTAACGAGAACCGAAGGCGGGTCGATAGCCGCCTGTGCAAGGGAGGGGAAGATGGCGGATCTCGCCGATCGGCTGCTGGCCTGCTACGCCAGCGCGGTGCATGACGTGCTGCGGGCCATGGGGCATGGCAATCAGGTGCTGCCGCCGACCGTACGGGCCCTGGACCCGACCAAGCGGGTCGCCGGCGAGATCTACACGATCTCCGGCCATGTCGATCAGACGCTCAGCCGCCACGAGACCCTGTTGAACTGGTCCCGCGTGCTCTCCCGCGTGCCCGGCGGCAAGGTCCTGGTCTGCCAGCCGAACACCAAGGCGGTGGCGCTGATGGGCGAACTCTCGGCCCAGGCGCTGCGGGTCAAGGACACGCGTGGCTACGTGGTCGACGGCCATTGCCGCGACACCGACTTCATCCTCGACATGGGCTTCCCGGTGTTCTGCGAGCTCAACACCCCGGCCGACATCGTCGAGCGCTGGACCTACGACGCCCTGGGGGAGCCGGTGACGATCGGCACGGTGACGATCCGCTCCGGCGACTGGCTGATCGGCGACCGCGACGGCGTGGTCATCATCCCGGCGGAAATCGCCGAGGAGGTGGTCGCCGAAACCGAGACGGTCGTCTCGACCGAGGGCGAGATGCGCAAGGCGATCCTGGACGGCATGGATCCGGAGCAGGCGTATCTGAAATTCGGCAAGTTCTGATCGGCGGTTGGAAGCGGGCCGTGCGGTCCGGTAGACTCTCTCCCGGGAACGGCGAGGGGCGACCGGCCAGGGAGGCGACCTGACGGCATGCGGCCACGTCTGATCTTTGTGCTCCTGGCCCTCGGCCTGGCGACCTTCGGGTCCGCCCGCGACGCCGATGCCCAATTCGGCTGGTTCGGCGGGCGGGACCGGGACTTGGCCCTGTCACTTGTCGTCGAGGACAACGTCCGGGGCGGGTGTTGGCGCGACCGCGCGGCGACCCTGTCCGAGATCGCCCGCCGCCTGGACAGCTACGGCATCGCCGTCAAGGACGACGCGCCGACCAATCTCGTTCTATACGCGATCGGCTACCCCTCGGCCTCCGGCGCGCCGCGGTCGCGCCTCGCCTGCGTCGGGGTGCTTCAGGTCCGGGTGTCGTCGCTCGCGGTGGCGGACGACCGATCGGTCACCGTAACCAGCCTGTACGACCAGGAGCGTCTCCTGGTGTCGCATCACCTGCTCGACACGGTTCTCAGCAGATTGGCGCTGGAACTGATCGACAACTTCTCGCGCCGGTACTCGGGCTACTTCGATTGAGCACGCCGGCGGCCGGAGGACGGCTCAGTGCGTCGTCCCGAACAGCCGGTCGCCGGCGTCGCCGAGGCCCGGCACGATGTAGGCGTGTTCGTTCAGGTGGTCGTCCAGTCCGGCGACGTAGATCGGCACGTCCGGATGGGTCTCGTGAAACCGGCGCACGCCTTCCGGGGCCGCCACCAGGGCCATGAAGCGGATCCGGCTGTCCGGCACCCCGTGCTTGTTCAGCACGTCGGCGGCGTGGCTCGCGGAGTTGCCGGTCGCCAGCATCGGATCGACCAGCACGAACACTCGTTCCTCCGGCGCCGGCAGCTTGACCAGATACTCGACCGGTTCCTTTGTCACCGGATCCCGGTACAGGCCGACATGGCCCTCGTAGGCGGTCGGCAGAAGCTCGCGCAGGCCGTCGACCATGCCGAGACCGGCCCGCAGCACGCCGACCATCACCAGACGGGGCTCGGCCAGGCATGGCGCCGACATCGGCGCGACCGGCGTCTCGATCTCGCGCGTCGAGGTCTCCAGCGTGCGCGTCACCTCATAGCCCAGCAGCAGCGCGATCTCCTTCAGCAACACCCGGAACTTGGAGGTCGAGGTGTCCTTCTCGCGCATGATCGTCAGCTTGTGCTGCACCAGCGGGTGGTCGACGACGAACAGGTTGGGGAAGGCGGGATCGGTCTTCATGGCGGGGCTCTCGGATCGCGTGGCGACGGGCCTCGAGCATAGCCCGCAGGCCGCGATTAGGCGACCGCACACGAAAACGCCCGCCTAGAAGGCGGGCGCGGAATGCGGTCGTCTGGACTGAAATCAGGCGGCGTTCTTGGCCTCGGCGGCGAGCACGCGCTTCTTCAGGCGGCGCGCGACCGGCGACAGCTCGGACGCCCGCGCGGCCTTGAGGAAGGCGTCGAGGCCGCCGCGGTGCTCGACCGTGCGCAGCGCGTGGGTCGACAGCCGCAGCCGGACCATCTCGCCCAGCGCGTCGGACAGCAGGGAGGTATCCTGGACGTTCGGCAGGAACCGACGACGGTTGCGGTTGTTCGCGTGGCTGACGTTGTTACCGGTCAGCACGCCCTTACCGGTGAGATCGCAGCGACGGGCCATGACACGTTCCTCGACTTCTTCTTCGGCCCCGCCCCGCTCGGTTGCTCGAGGGGTGCGATCGGCCCACGTAAAACGGCGGCGTCGCCGTGAAAGGCGACGCGAGGCGCGGGATATACGAGAACCGCGCGGTGCCGTCAAGCGTGCAGGCGCGCACAATCGGCCGAAATCGACGGGATCCGCCGGCTCAACCAACCTCCTCGTAGGCCATCGGCGGCAGCATCGGGCCGGTCCGCACACTGGGGCCCGCCAGCACCATCTTGGACTTCACCGGCGAGGAGAGAACGATCGACGTCGTGGTCTCGCCATAGGTGCGCAACTGGGCGATGACATGCTCCAGATGGGTCATCGAGGAGACGATGACCTTGATCATGTAGCTGTCCTGGCCGGTGATGTGGTGACACTCCTGCACTTCCGAGAGGGTGTGCGCCACCGTGGCGATCCGGCCGTGGTTCTCGCCGATGGTTTTCAGGTGGACGAAAGCTGTCGTCGGATAGCCGAGTTTCGAGGGATCGACCATGGCGCGATATCCGGTGATCACCCCGGTATCCTCCATGCGGCGCACGCGCTCGGCGATGGCCGGCGACGACAGGCCGACCCGGCGACCGAGTTCGCTGTAGGATAGCCGGGCATCCTCCTGTAGCACCCGCAGCAACTGCCATCCGACCTTGTCGAGTTGAGCGTCCATGTCACCGGCCATTGGCGTTTCTCGCTTTCGGTAGCAGATCAGCTGATACGCTTGATTTACGATCAATTTCAATCTGTTGCGACGATACGACAATCACCGCGCGGCGGCAAGAGCGGCGCGGGTGTCACGGTGGATGGCGAACCGGCCGTCCCTCGTGCCACCATGAACCCCTATCGCGCGTAAATCAAAATTGACATTGCACCTCAGGTGGCACCATGCAATCGTGTGTAAGTTGCATGCTGTTGTGTGCAACCGAGTGTGTGTCGGGGCGTCGAATCCGGCCCCTGAATCGATCGACGGGCCGCCGCCGTCCGACCGTTTCCCTTCGCGAAATGAGAAAGAGACGACACAGGTGAAGAAGGAGATGAGCCCGAACCGGCAGCGCAGGAACGTCACGCTCGGATCGCGTCGCACCAGTGTCAGTCTGGAAGAGCAGGTCTGGGATGGATTGACCGAGATCTGTCGCCGCGAGGAGATCGGCCTGGACGAATTGTGCACATCGGTCGAGGCGCGCCGCGTCGACTCGTCGATGTCATCGGCTCTACGGGTTTTCCTGCTGACGTATTTCCGCCATGCCCTTGAACTGTTCGAGCGGCCGACCGGGACCGCGCCCGGAAGGCAGGCGGCGTTGCCCGGGCTTCTGCACGCCGCCCTGGAGCGCTTTCACGCCGAGCAGCGATCGGCCGCCAAAAAAACCTGAGCCGACAAGACCTAACGGGTCGGCCGCGCTCCGCCTACCAGGACAGACGCGCGGCCGCGTGGGTGGGCTGGGCGCCGGGCTCGGCGAGAAACGCGCGGAGCGCCGTGGTGTCGAGCGCGCCATCGGCCAACAGCCGCTCGTGATGGATGCCGTCCGCCAGCAGCAGCGAGGCCATTCCGGCGGCCGCCGCCCCCGCAATGTCCGTGTCGCGGTTGTCGCCGACCATCAGCAGGCGGTCGACCGGCAGGCCGAGCACCTCCGCCGCCCGGCGGAAGACCGGCGCATGCGGCTTGCCGTGGTAGTGGACCTTGCCGCCGAGCGCTTCGTAGCGCGCGGCCAGCGAACCGGCGTGCAGTTTCAGGCGGCCCAGTTCATACACCGCGTGATCCGGATTGGCGCAGACCATGGCGAGGCCCCGGGCCGCGCCGGTGGCCAGCCGCTCCTCGTAGATGTCCACCGGATCGAACTCCTTGGCGAGGCCGGCATTCAGGATCCAGTCGGCCTGCGCGACTTCATCGACCCGGGTGAAGCCGGTGCCCGGCAGGATGTCGCCGAACCGCTCGGGTGCGAAGGTGTACACGTTCTCCCCGAGGCCGGCGTGGACGGCGTCGCTGCCGTCCAGCAGATGACGGCGGGTCTCGCCGCCCGAGGTGATGATCACGGTGTACAGGTCCTTGGCGAGGCCGAGACCGGTCAGCCGCTCCTGCACGATGGCGGGCTGGCGCGGCGAATTCGACAGGACCGCGACCGGCGTCCCGCGTCGGGCCAGTTCCTCCATCGCGACCCGCGCGCCCTCGAACACCGAGCCGCCGTCGTAGATCGTGCCCCAGACGTCGAGAATCCACCCGTCGTAACGATCGGCGAGCGCGGCGACGCCGCCGGCCAGGATGTCAGTCATCGGAACTCTCTCTGTGCAGGGGTGGCTCTGTGCAGGGGCGGCTTTGTGCAGGGGCGGGCTACTGCTTGTCGACCAGGGGGCGGGGTTCGCCGAACAGGTATCCCTGTCCGAAATCGACCTTCAGCTCGAGGAGGTCAAGCAGCATGTCCTCGCTCTCGATCTTTTCCACGATCAGGTCCATGGCGTGGCGGTCCAGGGCGCCCTTGAACGACCGCATGTCGAGGACCGGATCCTCGCCCCGCGCCATCTCGTGCAGCAGGTGGGCGTTGACCTTCACGTAGCGGAATCCCTGGTCCGCCAGATCCTCCAGGTCGAGATCCAGATCGTGCACCTGGTCCAGCGAGAAGCGATAGCCGACCCCGCGCAGCCGCTGCAGGTTCATCCGCGTGATGTAGTCCTCGGACGAGATGCTGGCGTTGTCGAACTCGAACACCAGGGTCTCCGCCAGCTGCCGGTTCTCGGCCATGAAGGTGATGAAGTCCTGGAAGAAGTCGACATCGGTCAGCGAGGCGTTGGAGATGTTGCAGAAGAAGCCGACATCGAGATGGTCCCGCCGTGCCCGGCGCACCAGTTGAACGCAGCGCACCAGCAGCAGGTTGTCGATGGCGGCGACCAGGCCGGCCCGCTCGGCGACCGGGATGTACTGCTCCGGCGTGATCACCGAGCCGTTCGGCAGGACGATGCGGGAGAAGCACTCGTAGAACCGGCGCTTGCGCTGCGGCAGGCTGACGACCGGTTGCAGGTAAAGCTCCACCGCCTCCTCGCGCAGCGCCTCCTCGATGGCCGCCAGCAGCGCCTCGCCGTCCATCGTGACGACATTGGCGCCGCGTGACCCGGCGGTCATCTGCGCCGATTCCTCCACCTTGGCCGGGACGGCGACCTTCTGCCCGGCCGGCGCCTCCTTGCGGTCGGCCAGCTGTTTCAGCAGGCCCTGCAGCACCTTCAACTCGCCCGACAGGCGCTCGGCGTCGGGCATGTCGTCGATCCGGGCGCGGATCGTCTCCAGTTCGGCGCGGGTGTACTCGGTCTCCTCCTGCAGCTCGGCGACGCGGCGCACCAGTTCGCGCATCCGCCGCTCGGTCAGGCCGGCGCGCAGCCGTCCGGCAATCGCGACATGCAGGGCAAGCGCGATGCCGGCGAGCAGGACGAAGACCACGGGCCCCGAGGCCAACGCGTAGGTCTCGGCGGCCCAGGCGGCGCCCCCGGCGGCGGCAAGGTAGATCAGGGCGACTAGGATATGACCGATGATGGACCCGCTCCCTAAACCAATGCGGCCTCAGTCCTCGGCCAGGGCCGCGGCGTCGATCCCGACGGCGGCGGCGACCGAGGGGTGGCCGTCCGCCGCCAGCCGCGCGGCGAGGTCGTCACGGATGCGTCGGAACAACCCCGGTCCCTTATACACCAGCGCCGTGTACAGCTGCACGAGGGACGCGCCGGCCCGGATCTTGGCGTAGGCGGTCGCCCCATCCTCCACCCCGCCGACGCCGACCAGAACCAGCCGGTCCCCGGCCAGCATCCGTGCCTGGGCCAGCAGCCGGGTCGAGGGGTCGAACAGCGGCCGGCCGGACAGGCCGCCGGCCTCGTCGCGGGCCGCCGAGCGCAGCGACTCGGGACGGGCGACCGTCGTGTTGGAGACGATCAGCCCCGCCATCCCCGCCGCGATGGCGGTCTCGACGATGGCCTCGAGCTGGCCGTCGGCGAGGTCCGGGGCGATCTTCAGCAGGATCGGCGGCCCGGCGCCGTCGCAGGCTTCGGCCCGGGCCTCGGTCACCGCGTCGAGTAGCCGGCCGAGCGCGCCCGCACCCTGCAGGTCGCGCAGGCCCGGCGTGTTCGGCGAGGACACGTTGACGGTGATGTAGTCGGCGAGCGGGCTGAGCATCCGCGCACCGAATCGGTAGTCGTCGACCGGATCCGGGGTGTCCTTGTTGGCGCCGAGGTTGATGCCGACGACCCCTGTGCGCCGGTGGTGGCGGCGCAGGCGCTCGGCGGCGGCGTCCAGCCCGTCGTTGTTGAAGCCGTTGCGGTTGATGACGGCGTCGTCGTCGGGCAGGCGGAACAGCCGCGGCCGCGGGTTCCCGGCCTGGGGGCGCGGCGTGATGGTGCCGACCTCCACGGCGCCGACGCCGAGCCCCAGAAGCGCCCGCCAGCACTCCGCGCTCTTGTCGAACCCGGCGGCCAGGCAGACCGGATGCGGGAAATCGAGGCCCATCAGGGTCTGGGCGAGCGGCGCCGGTGGCGTCGAGGCGGTGCGTGGTCCCAGCCCCGCGGCGAGGGCGCGGACGGTCAGCCTGTGCGCGGTTTCCGGGTCCAGGCCGCGCAGCAGCGGCATCGCGAGATCGAAGATCGACATGGGGCCGGACGGTAGTTCTGGCGCCGGGCGGGAGCAAGGGGCGAGGTCGTGGTGGCAGCGTGTTGGCAACGCCCGAAGGCGGGACTAAGGTCGCCTCAATCTGCACCTCACGGATGGAGCCTCCCATGGCCATGCCCCCCAAGGCCTTCACTTTCGTGGATCAGGACAAGTCCTGGTATGACGGCAACCCGGCCCTGCTCGGCCCGATGACCCAGTCGACCTGGCTCGGCAGCCTGGTGTTCGACGGCGCGCGGGCCTTCGAGGGGGTGATCCCGGACATCGAGCTGCACTGCGCCCGGGCCTGTGAGAGCGCCCGCAAGATGCTGCTGGAGCCGAAGATCAGCCCCGGCGAGATGGTCGAGCTGGTGAAGGAGGGGGTCGCCAAGTTCTCCGGCGACACCGCCCTCTACATCAAGCCGATGTTCTGGGCCGATGGCGGCTGGATCTATCCGGATCCGGACACCACCCGCTTCGCGCTGAACATCTTCGAGAGCCCGCTGCCGGACGATGCCGGCTTCAGCGTGACCGTCTCCGACAAGTCCCGTCCGGCGCCGAACATGGCCCCGACCGACGCCAAGGCGGCCTGCCTCTACGCCAATGCCGGCCGGGCCCTGAAGACCGCCAACGATGCCGGTTTCGGCAACGCGGTCATCCTGGACCCGATCGGCAATGTCGCCGAGTTCGCGACGGCCAACCTGTTCTACGCCAAGGACGGGGTGGTCCACACGCCGACCCCGAACGGCACCTTCCTCAACGGCATCACCCGCCAGCGGGTGATCAAGCTGCTGCGCAAGGCCGGCTACGACGTGCACGAGCGCACCGTGACGGTCGGCGATCTGATGGCGGCGGACGAGATCTTCTCCTCCGGCAACCATGGCAAGGTGCAGCCGGTGAACCGGATCGAGCAGCGCGACCTGCAGCCGGGGCCGGTGGCGGCCAAGGTCAAGGAGATGTACTGGGCCTTCGCCCACGGCGACGCCTGAGCGCGGCGGACCCGGCATGACCTTCACCGTCGCCGGCGTCTGCCGGCGCACCGGCCGGTTCGGCACCGCGCTCGCCACCTCGTCGATCGGGGCAGGCGGGCGCTGCCCTTATGTCGAGCCCGGCCTCGGCCTCGTCGTCACCCAGGCCCGCACCGACCCCCGGCTCGGACCGCTCGGCCTCGATCTGCTGCGTGCCGGTCGCAGTGCCGAGGAGACAGTGGCGGCGGTCATGGCCTCGACGCCGCATCGCGGCTGGCGCCAGGTCGGCGCGCTGACCGCCGATGGCGACTGCGCGGTCTGGACCGGCGGCGACGTCGCCCAGCCGGCCGACGGCATGGTGCTGGACGACGGCTTCGTGATCGGCAACTGGGTGGCCAGCGAGGCGGTGATCGCCGCCATCGCCGCCGGCTTCGAGACCGATCCGACCGGGGATCTCGCCGACCGCCTGCTTCAGGGCATTGAGGCCGGCGCCGAGGCCGGCGGCGAGCTCGACCCGCTGCAATCGGCGGCGCTGGTGGTCTGCGATCCGGCCTACGCTTTCCCGATCGTCGATCTCCGGGTGGATAACGCGACGACGCCGATCGCCGACCTGCGCGAAACCTGGGCGCGCTGGTCGGAGATCATGGACGGCTATCTGCTGCGCGCGGTCGATCCCGCCGCGGCTCCCGACACCCGCAGCCTGGAAGGTCACGCATGACCCGCTCGCTGATTCTGGTTCTGGCAGTCGCGCTGGCCGCCTGCGCCGGGCTCGACACCGCGCGCAAGATGCCGGCCGAGGAGATCGCCGCGCTGTCCGACGAGGAGGTTTGCGGCTACCTGGCCACCTTCGCCTACAAGGGCCGCATACCCGACGCCTGGGACGATGCCGCCGTCAGCCGCGGCCTGACCCGCTGCATCGACGAGGGCATCGAGCGCCGTGCCGAGGACAACAAGCTCGACCGCAGCCGGCCAATCCTCTGCCCGCAAGGGTCAAGCACGCAGGACTCGCGGTGCTGGTAACGCGCCGTTGACCGTCATCCCCGGCGAGTACCGGGTTAACGAACGTTGCGGGGGTCAGGCCGCCAGATCCTCGCCGTTCAGCGCCCTGTCCATCAGCGCCACGGTCTCTTCCACCCCGTACAGCGCGATGAACGAGCCGAAGCGCGGGCCCTGGGACTGGCCGAGCAGGATCTCGTACAGCGCCTTGAACCAGTCGCGCAAGTTCTCGAACGGGTGCGCCTTGCCGACCTCGTAGACCTGGGTCTGGATGTCCTCGGCCGAGGTGCCGGCGGGCAGGCCTTGCAACACGCCCTTCAGCTGTTCCAGCGCCGCCCGCTCGATATCGGTGGGCGCGCGGTACTGCTTCGCCGGCCGCACGAAGTCCTGGTAGTAGCGCACCGCGTAGCCGACCAGGGTGTCGAGCAGCGGGTTGGCCTCGGGCGTGGCCTCCGGCGCGTAGCGGCTGACATAGCCCCAGACCACGTCCTTGTCCTCGGCATGGCAGACGCTCGCCAGGTTCAGCAGCAACGAGAATGACAGGCCCGAGCGCTCCGGCGCCGGCGGCTGGCCGTGGTGAATGTGCCAGACCGGGTTCTCGACCCGCTTCTCGCTCTCCTCGTCGGGGAACTTGGAGAGGAACGTCAGGTAATCGTCGACGGTCTTGGGGATGACATCGAAGTACAGCCGCTTCGCCCGGCGCGGCTGCTGGTACATGAACAGCGCCAGGCTGTCCGGCGGACCGTAGGTTAGCCATTCCTCCACCGACAGGCCGTTGCCCTTGGACTTGGAGATCTTCTGGCCTTCCTGGTCCAGGAACAGCTCGTAGTTGAAGCCCTCGGGCGCCGGGGCCCCGAGGATCTTGGTGATCCGCGAGGACAGCTTGACGGAGTCGATCAGGTCCTTGCCGGCCATCTCGTAGTCGACGCCAAGCGCGTACCAGCGCATCGCCCAATCGCACTTCCACTGCAGCTTGCAGGCGCCGCCCGTGACCTTCGTGGTCATCCGCTCGCCGGTCTCCGGATCGTCGTAGGAGACGGTTCCGGCCGCGACGTCCCGGTCGACGATCGGCACCTGCAGCACGTGGCCGGTGCGCGGGCAGACCGGCAGGAAGGGCGAGTAGGTCGCCCGCCGTTCCGGGCCGAGAGTCGGCAGCACGACGTCGGTCACCGCGTCGTACTTGCGCAGCACCTCCAGCAGCGCGTCGTCGAACAGGCCAGAGGTGTAGCACTCGGTCGCCGAGTAGAACTCGTACTCGAAGCCGAAACTGTCGAGGAAACCGCGCAGGCGGGCGTTGTTGTGGTGGCCGAAGCTCTCGTGGGTCCCGAACGGATCCGGCACGCGGGTGAGCGGCTTGTTCAGGTGCGCCGCCATCGCCTCCTGATTGGGGATGTTGGTCGGCACCTTGCGCAGGCCATCCATGTCGTCGGAGAAGGCGACAAGCTTGGTCGGGATGTCGCTCATCATCTCGAAGGCACGGCGCACCATGGTGGTGCGGGCGACCTCGCCGAAGGTACCGATATGCGGCAGGCCGGACGGGCCGTAGCCGGTCTCGAACAGCACGTAGCCCTTTTTCGGCGGCGTGTCCTTGTAGCGCTCGACCAGTTTGCGCGCCTCCTCGAACGGCCAGGCGCGGGCGTTCGTGGCGAGGGCGTTCAACGGGTCGGCGGACATCGCTCGGGCTCCTTCAGGGCGTGGTGAAAAGCGCGCGGAAGCTAGTGCGCGCGGGCGGCGGGGTCAATGAGGAGGCTGGTGTTGCCCTACGCCAGCTTTCGCAGCAACTCGAGGAACCGCATCCGTTCCTCCGTCGTCAGCGCCGCGAGATGCCGGTCCGACACGGCTTTCGCTGCCGTCGTCAGCGCGGCGGCCAATGCCTCGCCGTCGGCGGACAGCTTGAGCATGGTGCGCCGCTTGTCGTCGGGATCCGCCTCGCGGGTGATCAGGCCGCGCTCTTCCAGCCGGCGGATCACCCCCTGGATCGTGGCCGGATCCATCGCCGTCATCCGGCCGAGCGCATTCTGGCTGGCGGCGCCCTCCTCGGCCAACATGGCGAGCGCGGCCCATTGGGTCGGGGTCAGGCCAGCCTCCTCGAAGACCTCGAGGAAGATCTGCGTGTTGCGCTGGTGGGCGCGGCGCAGCAGGTGACCGACCTGATCCTGCAGGATGTAGGGCCGCGGGGCCATCGCCCCGCTACCCGTCCGTCTTGGACGCGGCCTTGGGCGGCACGTTCAGCTTGATGTGCAGGTCGCGCAGCTGCTCCGGGCGCACCTCGCTCGGCGCGTTCATCATCAGGTCCTCGGCCCGCTGGTTCAGCGGGAACAGGATCACCTCGCGGATGTACTGCTCGCCCGCGAGCAGCATGACGATGCGGTCGATCCCGGGCGCCATGCCGCCATGGGGCGGGGCGCCGAACTTGAACGCGTTGATCATGCCGGCGAACTGATCGTCGACCACCTCGGGCCCGTGCCCGGCGATCGCGAACGCCTTGTACATGATGTCCGGCAGATGGTTCCGGATGGCGCCCGAGGACAGCTCCACGCCGTTGCAGACGATGTCGTACTGGTACGCGAGGATGTCGAGCGGGTCCTTGGTCTCCAGCGCCTCGAGGCCGCCCTGCGGCATCGAGAACGGGTTGTGCGAGAAATCGATGGCGCCGGTGGTCTCGTCGGCCTCGTACATCGGGAAGTCGACGATCCAGCACAGCTTGAAGACGCCCTTCTCGACGATGTCGAGATCGGCGCCGAGCTTGAGGCGGGCCTGGCCCGCGAGCTTGGCGGCCTCCCGCTCCTTGCCGGCGGCGAAGAAGATGGCGTCGCCGTCGCCCATGCCGGTCCGCGCCTTCAGCTCCTCGATCTTCTCCGCCGGCAGGCGGTTGGCGATCGGACCGCGGGCCTCGCCGTCGCCCAGGATCATGTAGCCCATGCCGGGCGCGCCCTGCTCCTGCGCCCAGCCGTTCATGCGGTCGCAGATGGCGCGGGAGCCGCATTTCGGCCCCGGGATCGCGCGCACCACGCCGCCGCCGTCGACCGTCTTGGCGAAGATCGCGAAGTCGGAGCCGCGGAACACGTCGCTGACGTCGCAGATCTCGATCGGGATGCGCAGGTCCGGCTTGTCGGAGCCGTATTTCAGCATCGACTCCCGGTAGGGGATGCGCGGGAACGGGTCCGGGACGCTCCAGTCGGAGAACTCGCGGAAGACGCCAGCCAGCACCGGCTCGGTGGCCTGGAACACGTCCTCCTGCTCGACGAAGCTCATCTCCAGGTCGAGCTGATAGAACTCACCGGGCGAGCGGTCGGCCCGGCTGTCCTCGTCGCGGAAGCAGGGCGCGATCTGGAAGTAGCGGTCGAAGCCCGACACCATGATCAGCTGCTTGAACTGCTGCGGCGCCTGGGGCAGGGCGTAGAACTTGCCCGGATGCAGGCGCGACGGCACCAGGAAGTCGCGCGCGCCTTCCGGCGAGGACGCCGTCAGGATCGGCGTCTGGAACTCCATGAAGCCCTGCTCGACCATTCGCCGGCGGATCGAGGCGATGACCTGGGAGCGCAGGATGATGTTGTTGTGCACCCGCTCGCGCCGCAGGTCGAGATAGCGGTAGCGCAACCGCGTCTCCTCGCCGGCGTCCTCGTCGGAGTTGACCTGCAGCGGCACCTGATCGGCAGCCGACAGCACCTCGAATTCGTCGATCCGGACCTCGATCTGGCCGGTGGGGAGCTTGGCGTTCACCGTCTCGTCGCTGCGCTTGACGACCCTGCCGGTGATGCAGACCACGCTTTCCAGACGGTACTTCTCGACCTGCTGGAACGCAGGATCCTCGACGTCGGTGACGCACTGGGTGATTCCGTAATGGTCGCGCAGGTCGAGGAAGACGAGCTGACCGTGATCGCGGCGGCGGTGGATCCAGCCGGACAGGCGAACGGTCTCGCCGACATGGGAGTCGCGAAGCTCGGAACAGGTGTGGGTGCGGTAGCGGTGCATGGCGTCACGGTGCGTAGCGGGAAACGGCCGCCACGTTGCACGCAGCGCCGGGAAGGTCAAGAGGAAGGCCGCCCAGCGGCAGCCCGGTCCAGGCATCGCGGCCAGGTGCATTGGGTGCCACAGATTGCACTGGCGCGGCGACCCCGCTATCCAGGCACCGAGACGGGGCGGCAGTGGATCCGCCACCGGCCCCGCGACAGTGAATGGAGCGTTTCGTGTTCGATCCCCAAAAGGCCGAGCCGGTCTTCCTCGAAATCGTCAAGCGCATGTCCAACGAGGCGGTCACCGTGCTCGGCGAGACCATCCGCCGGCTGATCGACGGCGACTTCGCCGGTGCCAACGCGACGGTGGTGGCGGGTCGTCGGCAGATCTCGCCGATCGAGCCGGAGCAGAAACCCTTGGCGGCGCTGCATCAGACCGTGCTGGTGCACAACCGCCTGCACGCCCTTGGCAAGCCGATCCCGATCGACCGGATCTGGGCGCGCGCGGACTCGGTGCCCGTGGCGAAGCCGCAGGAGACGACGGTGTCGCACGACACCCAGCGCGACCTGCTCGAGGAGATCAAGCAGCAGCTTGCCAAGGGCGGTGGCGCGCCGGTTGTGTGTCCGGGCTGCGGCAGCAGGGATCATGTGCAGGTCGGCAGCGCCGCCCTGGTGCATCACGATGACGGTGCCACGACCCAGGGCCAGGGCAGCCGGGCGCTGACCCGGTACCTCGACCCGGACCCGCTTGTGGCGATCCTGCGCACCGATCTGTCCAATGTCGGAACCGATGCCGCGACGACGATGCGGATCGTGGCGATGATCGCCGCGCGGGAGAAGCTCACGGTGCCGGTCGCCCGGTGCGACGGCTGCGGTCTATCGTTCGTCTGCTTCGCCCTGCGCGAGGCGGCGCCGGCGGTTGCCGCGGACCCCGCGGAGCTCGCGGCCCATGGCGGCCCGGGCACGTCCTTCGTCGCCGCTTTTGAGCAGGCAATCCTGCCGCAGCTCATCTGGCGGGAGGCCGACGTGTGGGCGGGCGCCTCGGTCTTCGAGTTCGGCTGCGGATCGGGATCGTCCCTGGCCCACCATGCCACGGCCGGCATGCAGGTGAGCGGCTTCGAGGAGGATGACGGGATCGCCACCTATGCCCGCGAGATCTTCGGCCTCGCCAAGGTGTCGGGCCAGGCGGAGGACATCGCCGCGGTGTCCGCTGAAAGCATCACTTGCGTGACCTCGCACGGCGCGCTTGAACGGACGCTCGCGCTTGGCGAGACCCTGGACGGCCTCTGCCGGATGGTGACAAAGAACGGCAGCATCGCGCTGGTCGCGAAGGACGGATCGCTCGGGGCCGAGACGGATTCCGCGGCGGCGGCCCGGTTTCCGCGCCTTGGCGGCCGGTATGTGTCGGCGCTGACGCCGGACTACCTCGGCGCGCAGTTGAAGGCGCGTGGTCTCGACGTCGTCCGGACGCTTCGGTCGCCCGCCCGGCTCGACGATCCCCGGTTCCCCAACGACCAACGCGATCCGTTCACCGGCGTGCCGCTATGGTCGGCGCGGCCGGGCGACTTCCTGGTCTTCGCGAAGCGCCGCTAGAGAATGATCGTCAAAGACGGAATCGCTTCGCGACGCCGACTTAGGCGTGAATCATTCTCTTGTTCAATAAGATAGAGCAAATACACATGCATCGTCGCGATCGCTGGCGATCGCGTCAAAACATGATTTGCTCTAACGCCTTCCGCGGGACGGGCAGGGCAAAGCGCCGCGCGGCGACTGGTCGCGTCAGCATCCCGAACCATGTTACAGAGCGGTGTCACGCGCGGGCGCGGGCGACCGGATCGGACCGGGGGACGCGGTCGAGACGCCGGCCGCCAAGCAATGACGCACTGCAAACGTGGCTTTACCTAGGGGGCGCGCTGAGTATGATCCCCCGGAGAAAGCTTAGGTGGGGCAAACGCTTTCGTATCGATCAACCGTCCCAGACACGACCTAAAGCAGGGAGCAGACAACCATGAAACGTCGTGATTTCATTAAGAATGCGGGCATCGCCGCCGTCGGTGGCGCCGCCGCATCGACGACGCTGGCGGCGCCGGCGATCGCGCAGGAGCGCATCGAGATGGTGATCGTCGCCAGCTGGGGCCGGGACTTCCCGGGTCTCGGCACCGGCGCGCAGCGTCTGGCGCAGAAGATCCAGGACACCTCCGACGGCCGCATCCAGGTCCAGTACTTCGCCGCCAACGAGCGTGTCGGCGCCTTCGACGTGTTCGACGAGGTCGCCTCGGGCAACGCCCAGGCCTACCACTCGGCCGACTACTACTGGAAGGGCAAGCACCCGGGCTGGGCGTACTTCACCTCCGTTCCGTTCGGTCTGACCGAGAACGAGATGGGCGCCTGGATCGAGTTCATGGGCGGCCAGGAGCTCTGGGACGAACTGGCCGGTGAGTTCGGCCTGAAGTGCCTGCCGGCCGGCAACACCGGCGTGCAGATGGGCGGTTGGTTCAACAAGGAGATCAACTCCGCCGAGGACCTTAAGGGCCTGAAGATGCGCATCCCGGGCCTCGGCGGCGACGTCATGGCCAAGCTGGGCGCCTCCCCGGTCTCGCTGCCGGGCGGCCAGATCTACGAGAACCTGGTCTCCGGCGCGATCGACGCGACCGAGTGGGTCGGCCCGTGGAACGACTACTTCTACAAGTTCTACGAAGCCGCCAAGTACTACTACTACCCGGGCATGCACGAGCCGGGCGGCCCGAACGCGCTGGGCATGAACAAGTCCTGGTGGGAAGGCCTGAGCCGGTCCGACCAGATGATCATCGAGGCGTGCGCCCATCAGGCCAACTACCTGGCGATGGCCGAGTACAACGCCAACAACGGCCGTTACCTGTCGCGCCTGATCAACGAGCACGGCGTCGAGGTGAAGGAGTTCAACGACGACGTCTACGACGCCTTCGGTGACGGTGCCGAGCAGGTCTACGAGGAGGCCCGTGCCCACTCCGACCTGGCCAACCGCATCCACGAGAGCTTCGCGGCCGCCCGCGCCGATGTCGGCGGCTGGATGAAGCTGTCCGAGGGCGCCTATTACGCCCAGCGGAACCGCGTGCTGGGTCTCTGATCCGCGCCGGTCAAGACATTCCGCAGACGGGGTGGCATCACCCCGTCTGCTTTTTTGCAGTTGATCGTCGAATAGGCCTTAATTTCATTTGCCGATTGGTGAAGGTCGGATCGGTGGGGTCCGGGCCCGGTTTCACATAGAGGAAGACGCATGAGCAGCGTTGCCGACAGCGCCCACGGTGCGGACCGAGGGGCGGGGATTCAGCCGTCGGGTAACTGGCGGACCCTGGGATGGATCTCCGTCGGCCTGACGCTGGCCTTCGTGGTCAACAACTTCATGACGCACTGGCTCGGCTTCCCCGGCGCGTTCTCCGCGTTGTCGGCGGTCGGCATCCTTTCGGAAAGCGTGGCCAAGCCAGCCGAAGGCGGGGCGATGGCCCTGGCGGTGACGCAACTCGCCCTGTTCCTCGCGGTGTTCGTCGGCTCCTTCCTCGCGGTGCAGCGCACGCCGTCGCGGACGCTGCGCCAGGACGCGCTGGCGATGAGCGCGATCGTCAACTACATCGTGCGCGTGGCGTTCTGGGCCGTGCTTCTGATCGGGTCGGTCGATGCGCTGATCTCGTTCCTGCGTGTCGAGAACCTGCTGGACGCGACGGTCGGCGAGGCGCTGGCCACCGAGCTCGGGCGCTCGCGCTTCCGCGGTCCCTACGTCCATATGCCGCTGCTGCTCGCCGCCGTCGTGATCGCCGCCATCCGGCCGAAATCCTTCGGCTTCCACTGGCTCGCCCTGTTGGTCGTCGTCGCCGAGCTGTTTATCGTGCTGAGCCGCTTCGTCTTTTCCTACGAGCAGGCGTTCCAGGGTGATCTGGTTCGGTTCTGGTACGGCGCGCTGTTCCTGTTCGCCAGCGCCTACACCCTGTTCGACGACGGCCATGTGCGGGTCGACGTGCTCTATGCCGGCTTCAAGGACACGACGAAGGGCAAGGTCAACCTGATCGGCTCCATCGTGCTCGGCATGCTGCTGTGCTGGACGATCATCGTCTACGCGTTGTGGGAGCGCTCGAGCATCATCAACACGGCGATCCTGGCCTTCGAGGTCTCGCAGTCCGGCTTCGGCATGTACGTGAAGTATTGGATGGCGGCGTTCCTCGGTGTCTTCGCCGTCACCATGAACATCCAGTTCACGAGCCTCGCGCTTGAGAGCATCGCCAACATCCGTGGTGAACCTGGCGCCCGGCAGACCGCCGGCGCCGGCGACCACTAACGGCAACGACGTCCGTATCAGGAAAGCCATCGCGCCATGGAAGTTCTCTTCGTCGCCATTCTGGTTCTCCTCATGGCCGTCGCCCTGGCCTCCGGATTCCCGGTGGCCTTCGCGTTGCCGGGGTCGGCCATCATCGCGATCCTGCTGGCCGCGATCAGCGGCCTGGTGTTCGCCGGGGATCCCGACGCGTTCTTCGCGCAGGGCGGTCCGTCGAACTGGCTGAGCGCCGGCGTCACGAACTTACGAGGGATCTATTGGGAGGTTGAACGCGACACCCTCATAGCGATTCCGCTGTTCGTGTTCATGGGGATCATGCTGCAGCGCTCGAAGATCGCGGAGGACCTGCTGGTTTCGATGGCGCAGCTGTTCGGTCCGATCCGCGGCGGCCTCGGCATCTCGGTGGTGTTCGTCGGTGCGCTGCTGGCGGCGACGACCGGCATCCTGGGCGCGACCGTGGTGGCGATGGGACTGATCTCGCTGCCGGCGATGATGCGGAACAACTACGCCAACTGGCTGTCGACCGGCACGATCGCCGCGTCCGGCACGCTGGGCCAGATCATCCCACCCTCCATCGTGCTGATCATCCTCGCGGACCAGCTGTCCAGCGCCGTCGATCAGGCGAGTTCGCTGCGGAGCAACCTCTTCAAGGACAGCACCGGCGAATTCTCCATGCCGAGCGAGTTCGCCGTCACCTCGACCAGCGCCGGCGACATGTTCATGGGCGCGCTGGTGCCGGGTCTGGTGCTGGTCGGGCTGTACATGGTGTTCATCTTCGTGGTCTCGCTGATCCGCAAGGACATCGCCCCGGCGGTGCCGTTCGAGGGACAGTACGACCGCAAGTTCGCCGCCAAGGTCGCGCTCGCGCTGATTCCGCCGCTGACGCTGATCTTCGTGGTGCTGGGGTCGATCATCACCGGCATCGCCACGGTGAACCAGGCCGGCGCGATCGGCGCGGTCGGCGCCACGGTCATGGCCGGCTATCGGCTCTATGACGGCAAGCGCGGGGCGTTCTGGCCGGCCATCATCACCGGCGGTTCGGTTTTCGCGATCCTGGTGATCACCAACGTCTGGGACATCAACGTCCGCGCCATCGACAACGCATCGGACCAGCTTGGGGTCACGCTGGCGGCGATCGCCGTCGTGCTGTTCGTGATCGGCGTGGTCTGGAGCGGCTATCGCACGCTGGTCACCGGCAACACGATGCAGGGCGTGATGATGGAGACGGCGAAGACCACGTCGCTCGTGTTCATCATTCTCCTGGGCGCGGCGATGCTGACCGCCGCCTTCCGCGGCTTCGGCGGCGAGGAACTGGTGAAGGAGTTCCTGCAGGGCCTGCCGGGCGGATTCTGGGCGCAGTTCATCATCGTCATGGCGGTGATCTTCGTCCTCGGCTTCTTCCTCGACTTCATCGAGATCGCGGTCGTCGTGGTGCCGATCGTGGCGCCGATCCTGCTGGCTGACCCGTCGGCCAACATCACCGCGGTCTGGCTCGGCGTGATGATCGGTCTGAACATCCAGACCTCGTTCCTCACGCCACCCTTCGGCTTCGCGCTGTTCTATCTGCGCGGCGTGGCGCCCGCGGCGGTGCGGACGCTGGACATGTACAAGGGCGTGGTCCCGTTCATCATCCTGCAGCTGGCGGCGCTGGTCATCGTTGGCGCCAATCCGCCGCTTGTGAACTATCTGCCGACCCGTGTCTCGCTGCTCTCCGAGACCGCGCCGCCGCCGGCAAACCCGCGTCTTCAGGCCTGCATCGAGGACTACATCGTCGGCCGGTTCGAGGATGACGGCGACCAGATCCGCGCGGCGATCGAGCGTGCCAAGGGCTGGGACCTGTCGGCGGTGCCGTCGGGCATGGCCGGGGACGTCACCCGGGCGCTGAGCAATGCCGAGGGGGCGTTCAAGGCGCTCGCCGATGCCCGGGAAAGCTCGCAGGTCGTCGCGGCGGCGGGGATCGACTACGACCCGATCCGAAGCGAGGTCCGGCGGATCGAGGCGGCGCTGCGCAAGGATGCCGAGGAGCTGGAGACCAGCGAGCGCTTGCTGGGTCAGCTTCAGCGTCAGGCACCCGATGAGGTCGACCGGATCGAGTCCCTCAAGGAGCGGGTCGCCGAGCTGGAGCAGGAGGTTCAGGAGCTGACGGCCGCCATCCCGGGCGACTGGACGGCGGTGAACAGCGAGTTCAAGAAGCATCTGTCGAACCAGCGCCGGGCCTATCTCGGCTACCGCCGGTCGGTCGACCAGGCGTGGGAGCCGATTCAGGTGTTCAAGGCCACCCTGCAGGGTGCCGAGACCCTGACGGCGCTCAGACCGGAGATCGAAGACCTCGCGCAGGTGATCCGCACCGCCGCGCCCGAGGCCGCCATGGAAACCATCCAGGCGATGGAGAGCCGAGTCGGTGATGTGGCCGAGGCCGGCGATATCCGCACCGCCCTGTCCAAGGCACGCCGCGCCCTGCGGGCCCGCGGCAGCAACCTGCCCGATCCGGAGCTGGCCCAGGAGGAACACGCCAACGCGATGGCCGCCCTCGAGGCCGAGATCGCCTGGCGGACCCGGGCGGCGCCGTTGCTGCCTCAGGTCGAGGCCTATGCGGACGCCATCCGTGACACCATCGGTCTGCGCCAGCAGGAGCGACTGCCGCGCGATATCGCGATCTTCGTCGCCGGCTGCAGCTCGAACCACAGCGACCTGTCGTTGAACTTCTAGGTCCCGGCGCGGGACCTCGACAGGAGCGACCATTGGTCTGAGGGAGACCGCCATGGCATCGACGTTCGTCGAGATCGACAGCTGCGTTCTGCACACCCGCGTCAACGGCCCGGACGATGCGCCGGCGATCGTCTTCGCCAACTCGCTCGGCACCGACCTGCGGATCTGGGACGATGTGGTGGCGGCGTTCCGCAAGACCCACCGCTGCATTCGGATCGACAAGCGCGGTCACGGGCTGTCGGCCCTGGGCGACGCACCGATCTCCATCCAACGCTTCGCCGACGACGTGCACGGGTTGCTGGATCGCCTCGGCGTCGAGCGGGCGGTGATGGTCGGCGTGTCGATCGGCGGCCTGATCACCCAGGCGGCCTACGCCTCCCGGCCGGACCGCTTCGCCGGCCTGATGATGTGCGACACCGCCGCCAAGATCGGCACCGACGACCTCTGGCAGCAGCGTATCGACATGGTGAGCACCGACGGCCTTGCCGCCATGGCCGATGCCATCCTGGAGCGCTGGTTCGCGCCGGTCTTTCACCGCGATCGCCGCGTCGAGCTCGAAGGGTACCGCCAGATGCTGGTGCGCACGCCGGCGGAGGGTTATGCCGCCGCCGCCGCCGCGATCCGCGACGCCGACCTGAGGGACGCGGCCCCTAGGATTGCGGTGCCATCGGTCGTTGTCTGCGGCGCCGAGGACGGGGCGACGACACCGGAGGTGGTGTCCGCCTTCGCCGCGTCGCTGCCGAATGCCCGCTATGTCGAGATTCCGGACGTCGGCCACCTGCCGAGCATCGAAGCCCCGGAGGTGACCGTCTCCACGCTGAAGACCCTTCTCGAGGAGGTGAACCATGGCTGAGATGACCGGCATGACCCCGCGGGACTGGACCGCCCATCCGCCGTTGATCCACGCGGACTACAAGTCGACCGCCAAACGCGGACCGACCAAGCCGCTGGTCCCGATCCGCCACTCCCTGTCGGAGCTGACCGGCCCCGTCTACGGCCATGAGTCCGTCGGCGCCCTCGATCACGACCTGACCAGGAACGGCGTGAAGAACGGCGCGCCGCTGGGCGAGCGCATCGTGGTCACCGGCAGGGTGCTCGATGAACTTGGGCGGCCGCAGCCGAACGCGCTGATCGAGATCTGGCAGGCCAACGCCGCCGGCCGCTACATCCACGAGGTCGACCAGCACGATGCGCCGCTCGACCCGAACTTCTTCGGCGGCGGGCGCGCGGTCACCGACGGCGAGGGCCGGTACACGTTCTACACGATCAAGCCGGGCGCCTATCCCTGGCCGAACCACACCAACGCCTGGCGGCCGAACCACATCCACCTGTCGCTGTTCGGCCCGGCCTTCGCCAGCCGGCTGGTGACCCAGATGTATTTTCCCGGCGACCCGCTACTCGACCTCGACCCGATCTTCCTCGGCACCCCGGCCGGTGCCCGTGAGCGACTGGTCAGCGACTTCTCGCTCGATGTGACCGAGGAGGGTTTCGCGCTCGGCTACGTGTTCGACATCGTGCTGCGTGGCCCGCTGGAGACCCCGATGGAGGCCGGGCGATGAGCGGCCTGAAGCAGACCCCGTCGCAGACCGTCGGCCCCTACTTCGCCTATGGCCTGACCGCCCGCCAATACGGCTACCCGCACAGCTCGATCGCCGAGGGCGCGATGGCGGATGAGGATGTCACGGGCGAGCGCATCCGCGTCGAGGGCCGGGTGCTCGACGGCGACGGCAGCCCGGTCTCGGACGCGATGATCGAGATCTGGCAGGCCGACGCCCAGGGCCGCCACGCGCATCCCGCCGATGGCCGCGGCGCGAATGCCGGGTTCACCGGGTTCGGACGCTGCGGCACCGGGACGGATTCCAAGAACCGCTTCATCTTCGACACCATCAAGCCGGCCGCCGTCGCCGAGGGCGAGGCGCCGCATCTCAACGTCATCGTCTTCATGCGCGGCCTGCTGACCCACGTCTACACGCGCATCTATTTCTCGGACGAAGCGGCTGCGAATGCCGGCGATCCGGTGCTGTGCTCCGTTCCCGAGGACCGGCGTGGCACCCTGATCGCGGTGCGCCAGGGCGACACCTACACGTTCGACATCCGCATGCAGGGCGACGGCGAGACCGTGTTCTTCGACGTCTGAGCCGCCCGCATGAAAAAGCCCCGCCGGTTTTCCCGGCGGGGCTTCATGATTTCAGCGCCGAACCTCAGACGGTTCAGGCGGCCGACAGGTTGCCGGCATAGACCTTGTTGCGGCGGGTGTCCGTCTGCAACTCGTAGGTGATCTTCTGACCTTCGTTCAGACCGTTCATGCCGGCCTGCTCGACGGCGCTGATGTGCACGAACACGTCGGCACCGCCCTCATCCGGCTGAATGAACCCATAACCCTTCGTGGTGTTGAACCACTTCACCGTACCGGTGGCCATAACGTCGCTCCTTTCACTTCTGACGTTGACTGGTGACCTATCCGTCTCAGGCGCGCACAGGCGCCGGAGAGCGGAAATCCTTGCCCTTCTTGCCGCCGCGCGGCTTGCCGCGGGCGATCCGGGCAACGCCGGCGTCCAGCGGCTCGCCGCCCGGGCGGCGGGGCCGGGCGTCGCCGCCCGTGTTCTGCGGGCCGCGGCTCTCGCCGGCGGCGGCGCGCGATGCCGGCTTTCGCCGGCGCCGGCGCTTCGGCTTCGCCGCCGGAGCGGGCGTGCCGCTCGGCGCGGCGCGCTCGATCGCCTCGCCGGTGGTCAGCGACCGCCCGATCAGGCGCTCGATATCGGCGAGCAGCGGGCGCTCCTCCGGATCGACCAGCGAGATCGCGACACCGTCGCTGCCGGCTCGGGCGGTCCGGCCGATGCGGTGGACGTAGCTTTCCGGCACGTTCGGCAGCTCGTAGTTCACCACATGGGTCACCCCGTCGACATCGATGCCGCGGGCGGCGATGTCGGTGGCGACCAGGATGTTGGACTTGCCGGTCTTGAAGGCGTCGAGGGCGCGCTCGCGCTGGCCCTGGCTCTTGTCGCCGTGAATCGCCTCGCTGGCGAGACCGGCGCTGCCGAGATGACGCGACACGCGGTCGGCGCCGCGCTTGGTTCGGGTGAACACGATCGCCCGGCCGACCGTCTCGTCGGACAGGATCTGGGCCAGGGTGTTGCGCTTCTCGGTCCGCGGGACCGGCACGATGCTCTGGTGGATGCGCTCGATCGGCGTCGCGGCCGGGGCGACCGCGATCTCCACCGGGTCGCTGAGAAAGTCGTCGGCCAGTGCGCGGATCTGCGTCGGCATGGTCGCCGAGAACAGCACCGTCTGACGGGCCTTCGGCGTCTTCGCCAGGATCTTGCGCACTGCCGGCATGAAGCCGAGGTCGAGCATCTGATCGGCCTCGTCAAGCACCACCGCGGCGGTGTCGTTCAGCGTGATGACGCCGGACGCCACGTGGTCGAGCAAGCGCCCCGGCGTCGCCACCAGGATGTCGAGGCCCGGCGCGCAGGCGCGGATCTGCGGGCCCGGCTTGGCGCCGCCGACCACGACCGCCGAGCGCGGGCGCAGGTTCTTGCCATAGACCCGGACCGCGTCGTGGATCTGGGCCGCCAGTTCGCGGGTCGGCGACAGCACCAGGATGCGGGCCCCCTTCGGCTTCGCGGTCCCGCCGAGATCGGCGAGCCGGTTCAGCAGGGGCAGCACGAAGGCCGCGGTCTTGCCGGTGCCCGTCTGGGCGATGCCGACAACGTCACGGCCCGCAAGGACCGGTGGGATGGCTTTTGCTTGGATGGGAGTCGGGGTGTCGTATCCCTCGGCCGCGACGGCTCGAAGGATCGTCTCGGCCAAGCCGAGGGTCTTGAAGTCGGTCAAATTGAGTCTTTCGTCTTCGCCGCGCGGCTGTCGCCAGGCAGCGTTCAATTCCAGTAAGCAAGCGTGCGCGGAACAGCCGGCCGATGATGCGCCGTCAGACCGATGGCGCGAGGTGATGGCCTGACCGCTTGAAAAGGGTGTCCATCCGACAGCGCCGCCGTTGAAGGTATCCGTCAAGTCCACGCGCGGCGCCGTCTCTTGCGCTGCAACATGGCGATATCCACCAGGAATTCAAGTGAATTCTTGAGGACCGCGGTGGGCTGTGCTGTCGTCATGCCATGACCGAAGCGATCCTCATCGCCGATCTCGGCGGCACGAACCTGCGTTTCGCCCTCACCGATGGCGCGCAGACCCGGCACGAAACCGCGCTGATGGCGGGCGACTACGCCACACTGGAGGACGCGGTCGCGACGTATCTCGCCCGGATCAGCTCGGAACCGGCCCCGCCGCGGGCGGTGGTTGCCGCCGCCGGCCCGCAGGACGGCGAGACGATCGCCTTCACCAACAGGGAGTGGCAAACCTCCGTTGCCGCGATGAAGGATCGGTTCGCGTTCGACCGGATAGCCGTGATCAACGACTTCGCGGCGGTCGCCCACGCCCTGCCGCATCTGACGGCGACGGAGTATCGCTCCATCGGCGACGAGCGGGTGCCACGCGACGGGCCGATGGTGGTGCTCGGCCCCGGCACCGGGCTCGGCGTGGCGATCGTGCTGCCGGACGAGGGTGGCGGCCGCGTCGTGCCGGGGGAGGGCGGCCACGCCACCCTGGCCGCGCAGACGGTCGCGGAGGAACAGGTGATCGGCTACCTGCGCAACCTGCACGGCCATGCCTCGGCGGAGCGGGCGCTGTCCGGCGGCGGCCTCGCCGACCTGCACGATGCGGTGCTCGCGGTGCGCGGCAAGCCCGGACGCCGGCTCGACGCGGCGGCCATCACCGCCGCCGCGCGGAGCGACGAGGACTGCCGCGAGGCGGTCACGCTGTTCACCGGATTTCTCGCCACCGTCGCCGGTGATCTCGCGCTGACGGTGGGGGCGAGCGGCGGGGTCTACGTCGCCGGCGGCATCGTGCCGAAACTCGGCGACCTGTTCGACGGTGACCGGTTCCGGCGACGGTTCACCACCAAGGGACGGCTGGCCGGATATCTCGACCCGTTCCCGACACGCCTGATCACACATCCGGAGCCGGCGCTTCTTGGGCTTGCCCGGGCGGCGGAGACGATTCTGGACAGTTCTGTCTAGACACATCTGTTCAGGTTGACTTAGCGTTCCTCCCGTCGCGTGCCATTCCGGGGAGGGCGGGTCATGAAATCCCAGTATCGCGCAGTGATCATCGGCGGCGGCGTGGTCGGCGCCAGCGTGCTGTACCACCTCGCCAAGTTCGGCTGGAGCGACATCGCGCTGATCGAACGCGCGGAGCTGACCGCCGGCTCGACCTGGCATGCCGCCGCCGGCTTCCATCCGCTGAACGCCGACCCGAACATCGCCGCGCTCCAGGCCTACACAATCAAGCTGTACAAGGAGATCGAGGAGGAGAGCGGCCAGGACGTCGGCGTGCACATGACCGGCGGCGTCAGCATCGCCTCGGCGCCGGAGCGCTGGGAATGGCTCAAGGCCGCCTGGGCGATCTTCCAGACCATGGGTGTGGAGGAGGCGCGGCTGCTGACGTTGGAGGAGATCCGCGAGCTCAACCCGATCGCCGACCTCAGCGACGTGATCGGCGGCCTGTACGACCCGCATGAAGGCCATCTCGATCCCTACGGCACCACCCACGCGTATGTCGGCGCGGCGCGCAAGCGCGGGGCCGACCTGATCCTGCGCAACCGGGTGATCGAGCTGAACCCGCGCGCGGAAGGCGGCTGGGACGTGGTGACCGAGCAGGGCACCATCATCGCCGATCACGTGGTCAACGCCGCCGGGCTCTGGGCCAAGCAGGTCGGTCTGATGGCCGGCGTCGACCTGCCGGTCACGCCGATGGAGCACCACTATCTCGTCACCGAGCCGATCAAGGAGCTGGAAGGCCGGGACCGCGAGATGTGCATGCTCACCGACCTGGAGGGCTTCACCTATTCCCGGCAGGAGCGCGGCGGCCTGCTGCTCGGCGTGTACGAGCGCACCACCAAGCACTGGAACATGGAGGGCGCGCCCTGGGACTACGGCATCGAGCTGATCCCGGAGGACATCGACCGAATCGCCCCGGAACTGCAGAAGGGGTTCGAGCGCTATCCGGTCCTGAACGACACGGGGATCAAGAAGTGGGTGAACGGTGCCTTCACCTTCGCGCCGGACGGCAACCCGCTGGTCGGCCCGATGCCGGGGGTGCCGAACTACTGGCTGGCCTGCGGGGTCATGGCCGGGTTCCTGCAGGGCGGCGGTGTCGGCAAGTCGCTGGCCGAATGGATGATCCACGGCGAGCCTGAGGCCGATGTCGCCGGGATGGACATCGCCCGGTTCGGCAAGTGGGCGTCCAATCGCGAATATCTGCGGCAGACGACCGGACAGTTCTACTCGCGCCGCTTCGTCATGGCCTATCCGAACGAACAGTTGCCGGCGGGCCGGCCGCTCCGCGTCTCGCCGAGCCACGACGCGCATGTCGCGGCCAATGCCCGGTTCGGGGTCAACTGGGGCCTGGAGGTGCCGATCTTCTTCGCGCCCTCCGCCGATTTCGAGGAGACGCCGACGCTGAAGCGGTCCAACGCCTTCGACATCGTCGCCGCCGAGACCAAGGCGACGCGCGAGGGCGTGGGCCTGCTCGATACGTCGGGCTATTCGCGCTACGAGGTGACCGGACCCGGGGCGGCCAAGTGGTTGGACCGGGTGATGGCGTCCCGGCTGCCGGCGTTCGGTCGGGCGCGTCTGGCGCCGATGCTGTCGCCCAAGGGGCGGATGATGGGCGACCTGACCGTCTTCAACTGGGATGGCGAGACCTTCTGGATCATGGGGTCCTATTACCTGCGGCAATGGCACATGCGCTGGTTCGAGAGCCACGCGGCGCCGGACGTGACGGTGCGCGACATCTCCGACGCCTGGGTCGGTTGGCTGGTGTCGGGGCCGAACGCGCGCAAGGTGATGGAGCGCCTGGTGGTCAACGACAGCGTGGCGCACGAGGATTTCCGCTTCATGGCCTGCCGTGACGTGGATGTCGGGCTGACCCGCGCCAAGGTCGGACGGCTGTCGGTGCTGGGCGAGCTCGGCTACGAGATCAACGTGCCGGCGCCGGAGCACCGGATGCTGCGCGAGGCGATCGTCGCGGCGGGCGAGGGCCTGGGATTGGCGCAGGTCGGCGGCTATGCCGCAAACGCAATGCGGCTGGAGAAGAGCTACGGCGTGTGGTCGACCGAGTTCACCCAGGCCTACACGCCGGGCATGACCGGCATGGACCGGTTCGTCGCCTTCGACAAGGGCGACTTCGTCGGCCGGGACGCGGCGCTGAGGGAAAAGGAGACAGGTTCGGCGCCGCAAAAGCTCGTCACCCTGGAGATCGCCGCCGAGGATGCCGATGCGGGCGGGTTCGAGCCGGTGTGGATCGACGGCAGGCGGGTCGGTTTCGTCACCTCCGGCGGCTACGGTCACGCGGTCGGAAAGAGCCTCGCCATGGCGCTGCTCGACACCGACGTGGCGGTGGAGGGGACGGCGGTCGACGTGCACGTGGTCGGCGTCAAGCGCGCGGCCACGGTGATCGCCGACAGCCCGTACGATCCCGCCGGCGCCCGCCTGCGGATCTGAGGCGCGTCATGGCGGAGCGGGAACGGCGGGGCCGGCGCGGACGGCGGGGTGCGGGGGACGGCGGCGAAGGTCCGGTCCGCAAGACCGCCTATCGTCACCTCAGGAACACCTTCACGCCGCAGCGGGCGTTCTCCGAGGACCGGGTGGCGGCGCTGCACGACACCGCGCTGCGGATCCTGGAGGAGCTCGGGATCAAGGTACTGAACGAGGAGGCGCGGGCGCGGTTCAAGGCGGCGGGGGCCAGCGTCGATGACGACTGGATGGTCCGGATCGACCGCGGGCTCGTCGCCGAGGCGATCCGCACGGCGCCGAGCCATATCACCCTGCACGGTGCCGGCCCGGAGGATACCGTGGCGCTCGGCGGGCCGGACATCGCCTTTGTCGGGGTCGGCGGCGCGCCGCACATCTCGGATCTCGACGGCGGCAAGCGACCGGGCACGATGGTCGATGCCGCCAACCTGATCCGTCTGGCCCAGGATTTCGACGTCATCCACATCCTCGCGCCGAATGTCGAGCCGCAGGATGTCGAGACTCATGTCCGGCACTACGCGATGACCCGGGCGCAAGTCACCCTGGCCACCAAGCCGCTCTTCGTCTACGCCCGTGGCCGTCCGCAGGCGCAGGATTGCTTCGAGATGATCCGCATCGCGCGCGGCCTCGACGCCGCCGGGTTCGCCGCGCGGCCGTCCTGCTACACCGTGATCAACTCGAACTCGCCGCGCCAGCTCGACATCCCGATGTGCCAGGGCATCATGGATTTCGCGGAGGCGGGGCAGCCGAGCCTGATCACCCCCTTCACGCTCGCCGGGGCGATGGCGCCGGTGACCATGGTCGGCGCCCTGACGCTGGCCCATGCCGAGGCGCTGGCGGGGATCACGCTGGCGCAGATCACCCGGGCGGGGGCGCCGGTGCTCTACGGCTCCTTCACCTCGAACGTCGACATGAAGTCGGGCTCGCCCGCCTTCGGCACACCGGAATTCGTCAAGGCGGCGATCGGCGCCGGCCAGCTCGCCCGTCACATCGACGTGCCGTGGCGGGGGTCGGTCGGCACCGCCTCGAACGCGGCGGATGAGCAGGGCACCTACGAGACGCTGATGTCCATGTGGGGCAACCTGCTGGGCGGCGCCCATTGGTGGCAGCACGCGGCCGGCTGGATCGAGGGTGGGCTGACCGCGTCCATGGAGAAGTTCATCCTCGACGTGGAGATGCTGCAGATCCTCGCGGAGGCCTGCGTGCCGCTGGATGCCGGTGAGGAGGAGATCGGTTTCGACGCCATCGCCGAGGTGGCGCCCGGCGGCCATTTCTTCTCCGCCCAGCACACCATGAGCCGGTATCAGAGCGCGTTCTACGAACCGATGGTCTCGGACTGGCGCAACTTCGGCCAGTGGACCGAGGCCGGCGCGGACGTGGCGTCGGTGCGGGCGAACCGGATCTGGAAGGAACGGCTGGCGGCCTTCACGCCGCCACCCGTCGATCCGGCGGTCGTCGAGGCGCTCGACGCCTTCATCGCCCGGCGCACCGACGAGGGCGGCGCGCCGCCGGTATCCTAGGGATGGCCCGGCTCCCGTCGCTTCCCCCTGGATCCCGGCTCGACCCTGGGGGGCGTCCGGGAAGTCGTTTCGTCCAATCGATTTCCCGGAAGCGCCCAAGCGCTATCCGGGACCCAGGGGGGCGCGATGGACGTCCGACTCTTTTCGCCAAAGATCCCGCCAACCCGAGGAGGAGCACCCCATGACCAGAACCGCCGACGCCATCATCATTGGGGCCGGGGTCATCGGCGCCGCGATCGCCTTCGAGCTTGCCAAGAAGGGATGGAAGACCCTCACCGTCGACCGCAACGCCCAGGCAGGCCACGGTTCGACCAGCGGGTCCTGCGCCATCATCCGCACCTACTACTCCACGCTGGACGGGACCGCCTTCGCCTGGGAGGGCTATCACTACTGGCGCGACTGGGCCGATTACCTGGAGAGCGCCGATCCGGCCGGGCTCGCCACCTTCCGGGAATGCGGCGCCCTGGTCATGAAGACCGAGGGCAACGACTTCATGGCCCGGCACATGGAGAACGCCCGCATCCTCGACTGCCCCTATGAGGAATGGACGCCGGAGCAGGTTCAGGCCCGTTTGCCCGGGACCAATGTCGACCTGTTCCATCCGGCCAAGCGCGGCGACGATCCGGCCTTCGGTCAGCCGACCGGCGGCCGGCTGCGCGGCGCGGTGTTCTGGCCCAAGGCCGGCTACATCACCGATCCGGCCCTGTCGGCGCAGAACTTGGCCCACGCCGCGGCCGCCAAAGGGGCGGCGTTCCTTTACGGCGCCGCCGTGACGGAGGTTCTCAAAGCCGGCGGCAAGGCGATGGGCGTGACACTGGCGAGCGGCGAGGAGATCCATGCCCCGGTGGTGATCAACGTGGCTGGCCCGGCCTCGGCGCGGATCAACGCCATGGCGGGGGTGACCGGGGAGATGACCATCTCGACCCGCGCCCTGCGCCAGGAGGTGGTGCACGTGCCGGCGCCCGAGGGCCTCGATTTCGAAACGGGCGGCATGGTGCTGTCCGACAGCGACATCGCCGTCTACTGCCGCCCGGAGCATGGCAACAACATCCTGATCGGCAGCGAGGATCCGCCCTGCGACGATCACGTCTGGGTCGACGACGACACCGACTACGACCGCGAGTTCACCGAGCAGTGGCGCACCCAGGCCCTGCGTTACGCGCAACGCCTGCCGACCCTCGGCGTGCCGAGCCGGATGCGCGGCGTGGTCGATCTGTACGACGTGACCGACGACTGGATCCCGATCTACGACAAGGCCTCGCTCGGCGGCTACTACATGGCCTGCGGCACCAGCGGCAACCAGTTCAAGAACGCCCCGATCGCCGGCAAGATGATGGCCGCGCTGGTCGAGTACTGCGAGGGCGGGGTCGACCACGACACCGCCCCCCTGACCTTCCGCCTGCCCTATATCGGCCGCGACATCGATGTCGGCTTCTACTCGCGCAAGCGCGAGATCAACCGCCAGAGCAGCTTCTCGGTGCTGGGGTGAGGGCGGTGGGTTGAACGACGCGGCCCCTCCCTCTCACACCAAGGCGACGCGCGAGGACTGGATCCGCGCGGCGCTGGACACCCTGATCTCCGACGGGGTGGACAGCGTGAAGGTCCTGGTCCTGGCCGACCGGCTCGGCGTCTCGCGGTCCAGCTTCTACTGGTACTTCAAGAACCGCGAGGAGCTGCTGGACGCGCTGCTGGCGCACTGGCAGGACACGAACACCCGCGGCATCGCCGAGCAGGCCGAGCTGCCGGCCCGCTCGATCGTGCAGGGGGTGACCAACATTTTTCGCTGCTGGATCGACGAGCGGCTGTTCGACCCCCGGCTCGACTTCGCGGTGCGTGACTGGGCGCGGCGGTCGGAGCAGGTCCACGGCGAGTTGCAGCGCGCCGACGACACCCGCGTCGTCGCCATCGCCGGCCTGTTCCGCCGCCACGGCTACCCGGAGACCGAGGCCTTCGTGCGCGCCCGTGTCCTGTATTTCATGCAGATCGGGTACTACGCGCTGGATCTCGGCGAGAGCTTCGCCCAGCGCCGGGCCCTGACCGCGCATTACCTGAAATCCTTCACCGGGCAGGAGCCGACCGCTGCCGAACTGGACCCGTTCCTGGCCTGGATGGACGAGGTCGGCCGACGCTAGGTGCGTTACTCGGGAACCGCGCCCGGACTGTCGAAGTACTCGGCGATCAGCCGATCCCGGGTCACCGGTCCCGCCGGTCGCCGCCGCCGGTCGCCCGTGCGCCCGTCCTCGCGGGCGAGACGGGCGAACACCACCGTGCGCTGCCCCTTTTCAGCCCAGCCGACGAACCAGCCGAACGGCCGGTCCCATTGCAGCGCGCCGTCGCCGTCGCGCGGGACGGCCGTACCGGTCTTGCCGTGAACCCGCCATCCGCCCGGCCGCGTGCCGCGATCGATCAGGGTGGCGGTGTGCGTGACCGCCTGGCGGGAGACCGGCAACGTTCCGGCGACCAGCTTGCGCAGGAACCAGACCTGTTCCGCCGGCGAGATCCGGAGCGAGGAACTGAGCCAGGCCTCGCTGAGGCCGTTCTCCCTGCCGGGGTTGCCGGAAACGTCGGCGTTGCCGTAGTCGAACGCGACGACATAGTCCCGGAACCGCGCCATGCCGAGGCGCGCGGTCACCTGCTGCGAGTACCAGACCACCGACTCGCGGATCCAACGGGACGGGTCCGTCGGGTGCTTCCAGGCCTCGCGCCAGTCGGCGTAGCCGTGCCGGAACGGGAGCTCGGGTTCGGAGACGGAGGTCAGGATGCCGGCGTCGTAGCCCATGAGGGCGATGGCGATCTTGAACGTCGAGGCCGGGGCGACCCGCCGGTCGCAGTCGCCGTCGGCGACCAGCTTTCGGCCGGTCGACGCCTCGGCGATCAGGGTGCAGACGGGTTGCGGCTCGGCGGCCGCCGGCGCCGCGACGGCGATCTGGACGGCGACGGCGAGCAAGAGTGTTCTGCGCATGGGATGGGCCTCCACAGGTCGGATATCGGCCCGAGCATCGCTGGCGAGCGTGGTCGGGGAAGGGCGATGCTCGCCTCAGTTTCGGCCTGTTGGGCGGGCATATCCCGGTTTCCGGAACGTGGACGGAAGATCGGCGCTTATCAGCCCCGCCGCGCTTTGCCATTCTGGCCGTCCAATCGATCAAGAACCGGCCGGGGAGGCACACATGGACCTGGGGCTCCAGGGGAAGACCGCGCTGATCACCGGCGCGTCGAAAGGGATCGGCCGCGGGGTCGCGGAGAGCCTGGCGGCGGAAGGCTGCGACATCCGACTCGCCGCCCGCTCGGCCGACCTGCTCGAGACGGCGGCGGCGGAGATCCGCGACGCCCACGGGGTCAGGGTCACCGCCCATCCCTGCGACATCACGGAGGAGGGCGCGATCGACCGGCTTGCCGAGGCCGGGATTCCGGACATCCTGGTCAACAATGCGGGCGCCATCCCGGCCGGCGACATCGCGGCGATGACTGAGGAGCGCTGGCGCTTCGCCTGGGAGCTGAAGGTGTTCGGCTACATCAACATGACCCGGCGGTTCTTCGCCGCCATGAAGGAGCGCGGGCACGGGGTGATCTGCAACGTCACCGGTCTCGCCGCCGACAAGTTCGACTACAATTACGTCGCCGGAACCACCGGGAACGCGGGCCTCAACGCCTTCACCAAGGCGATCGGCGGGGTCAGCCTGGAGTTCGGGGTGCGGGTCTTCGCCGTCAGCCCGGGCCCGGTCCAGACCGAACGCCTGATCGGTCTGCTGAAGACCCGGGCGGTCCAGGACGGCGGCTCGGAGGACAACTGGCAGAGCTACATGTCCGGCATGCCGATGCAGCGCGCCGCCACCGTGCCGGAGGTCGCCGACACCGTCGCCTTCCTGGTCAGCGACCGCGCCACCTATTTCAGCGGCCAGGTGGTCACCGTCGATGGCGGCCAGGGCTCGCGCGGCGGCAGCTTCAGCAGCAAGTAAGAAAACCCAGGAGGAACCCCCGATGCCCTTCGATTTCGCGCCCCTGCTGAACGCCAAGCTGCCGCCGGCGGCGGGCAAGTTCGGCGGATTTCCGAAGTACAACTTCGTCGGCGGCCACAACGATGGCGACAGCATCCCGGTGCAGGTGCTGGCCGACGCGGTCAGCCGGGCCCTGCTGCGCGAGGGAAATACGCTGGCCACCTACGGCCTGCAGAGCGGGCCTCAGGGCTACCGTCCGCTGCGCGAGGCGGTCGCGAAGATCCTGGAACGCCGCGCCGGCATGAAGACCGATGTGGACGAGATCCTGATCACCGGCGGTTCGCTGCAGGCGATGGACCTGGTCAACGGCGCCTTCCTGGAGCCCGGCGACACGGTGGTGATCGAGGAAGCCTGCTACGGCGGCGCGATGACCAAGCTGCGCAAGCTCGGCGTCGACTGGGTCGGCGTGCCGGTGGACGACGACGGCATGCGCATGGACGCGCTGGCCGAGACGCTGGACAGCCTGAAGGCGGCTGGCAAGCGGGTGAAGTTCATTTACACCATTCCGACGGTGCAGAACCCGACCGGCACCGTGCTGTCGCTGGAGCGCCGCCGCGAGATGCTGCGCCTCGCCGAGGCGCATGGCATCGCGATCTTCGAGGACGACTGCTATTGCGACCTGATCTTCGACGGCAAGTACGCGGGCAAGCGTCCGCCGGCGATCCGGGCGCTCGATGACAGCGGCCGGGTGGTCTATTGCGGCTCGTTCTCCAAGTCGATCGCCCCGGCCCTGCGGGTCGGCTACGTGGTGGCCGACTGGCCGCTGCTGAGCCGGATCATCCCGCAGAAGACCGACGGCGGCACCGGGGCGGTCGAGCAGATGCTTCTGGCGGAGTTCGCCAAGGATTTCGACGCCCATGTCGACGCGCTCAACGGCACGCTGAAGGGCAAGGCCGACGCCCTGGTCGAGGCGCTGGAGAAGGAGTTTGGCACGGCGGCCGAGTTCGCCCGACCCACCGGCGGCATCTTCCTCTGGGTCACCCTGCCGGCGGAGGTCGATACCTCGCGCCTGGCGCAGGTGGCGGCGGCCGAGGGTGTCGCGGTCAATCCCGGGGCCGAATGGTCCGCCGACGCCGAGGCTGGCAAGCGGCGCATCCGCATCTGTTTCGCCCACCCGCCGGCGGATGTGATCCGCGAAGGGGTGGCCAAGCTGGCCGAGATCTGCCATCGGGAGTTCGGCGTGCCGCTGCGTGGCGGCAACCTGGAAAGGAGCTAGGCCTTGTCCCATCTGTGCCCGGTGGAGGTTCAACGCGACTGATGCCGATCAAGATTCCCGACGACCTGCCCGCGCGCGCCGCCCTCGAGGAAGAGGGCGTGATGGTGATGCGAGAGGTGGATGCCGTCCGCCAGGACATCCGTCCGATGCGCATCGGGCTGCTGAACCTGATGCCGAACAAGATCCGCACGGAGACCCAGTTCGCGCGTCTGCTCGGCGCGACGCCGCTGCAGGTCGAGCTGACACTGGTCAAGATCACCCATCACGTCGCCCGCAACACGCCGAGCGAGCACATCATCTCGTTCTATCGGACCTGGGAGGAGGTGAAGGATCAGCGCTTCGACGGCTTCATCGTGACCGGCGCGCCGATCGAGACCCTGCCGTTCGAGGAGGTGACCTACTGGGACGAACTCCGGCGGATCTTCGACTGGACCCAGACCAACGTGCACCACTGCTTCAACATCTGCTGGGGCGCGCAGGCCGCGGTCCATCACTTCCACGGCATGCCGAAATACGACCTGCCGGAGAAGGCGTTCGGCGTCTTTCGCCACGAGCGCCTGGTGCCGAACTCGCCCTACATGCGCGGGTTTTCCGACAATTTCGTGATCCCGGTCTCGCGCTGGACCGAGGTGCGCACCGGCGACATCCCGGCCGACAGCGGCATGCAGGTCCTGATGGAGTCCGAGGAAAGCGGCCTCTGCCTGCTGGATGACCCGAAGCGACGCTCGTTGCACATGTTCAATCACATCGAGTACGACGAACGGTCGCTGGGCGAGGAGTATTTCCGCGACGTGCAGGCGGGGACGCCGATCCACATTCCCCACGGCTATTTCCCGGACGACGACCCCGAGCGGCCGCCGGAGAACCGCTGGCGCAGCCATGCCCACCTGCTGTTCGGGAACTGGATCAACGAGCTTTACCAGACCACACCGTTCGATCTCGCGGAGATCGGGCAGACCTGACGCGACCGAGGAGGGATACCATGGCCGACCTGATCACCATCGCCCTGCTGGATGAGATCCAGGACGGCTTCAACCGTCACGACGTGGACGGCATTCTCTCGCACTTCGCCGACGAGTGCGTGTGGGTGATGGCCAGCGGTCCGACCCCACCCGAAGGCCGCGTGTGTCATGGCAAGGCGGAGATCGGCCAGGTCCTGCGCGACCGCTACGGACAGATTCCCGACATGCGCTGGGAGGACATCCGCCACTGGATCGTCGACGACAGCAAGGCGATCTCGGAATGGGTGGTGAAGGGGACGCCGGCGGGCGGCGAGCCGTTCGCCTATCTCGGCTGCGATCTCTGGGAGTTCGCGGCCGGCAAGGTGACCAAGAAGGACACCTACTGGAAGATCATCCGCTGATCCGGTGCGGTCAGCCCGGCCTTTCGGGCTCGCCCCGGGCGTTGCAGAACAGCGCGATCTTGTTGCCTTGGGGATCGCGCAGATAGCAGACATAGAAGTTCGCGCCGTACTCGGCACGAAAGCCGGGCGACCCTTCGTTCCGGCCGCCATTGGCGAGGGCAGCCGAGTGCAGCTCGCGGACCAGAGCCTGCGTGCCGACCCGGAACGCCACCATCGTGCCGTTTCCGGAAGAGGCGTTCCGCTTGTCGTAGGGTGGCTTGACGTAGAGGTCGACGGACCCGTTCTCGTCGCCCGCCGCCTTGGGAAGCGTGCAACTCAATCCCTCGGGCGAGACGTCCAGCGTGTAGCCGAGCTTGGGCAGGAAGGCCGCGTAGAACGTCTCCGCTAGCGTGATGTCATCGGCCCCGAGCGTGATGTAGGCAATCACGGCACTCCTCCATCTTCCGGTCGATCGCCGATGCCGCACATCGCGGCGCCTGGCGGCGCGGACTACGTTCCCAGGTTGAACCCGTACGGCAGAAGGCGGTCCAGATCGAACACGTCGCCGAGCGCGCCGTCGCCGCCGCCATCGACGATCACCAACGTCTCCGGATCAGGGGAGGCGAATTCGTGGATGACCTGGCGGCAGATGCCGCAGGGAGAGCGGTCGGCAACCGGCGCGTCGAGGGTCGCCACGCAGCTCACCACCAGCAGTTCCAGCCGGCGCAGGCCGAGCGAGGCCGCCTGGGCGAGCGCGGTCCGCTCGGCGCAGATCGTGCCGCCATAACTCGCGTTCTCGACATTGGCCCCGGTCAGGATCCGGCGCTCCGGGTCATCGGCCATGATCAGCGCGGCGCCCACGCGAAACCGGGAGTATGGCGCGTGCGCGCGCTCGGCCACCGCGCGGGCGGCGTCGCGCAGCCGGGCGATCTCCGCCGGATCGACCGAAACGGTTTTCTCCGGGATCGACCGCGCCGGCACCGTCAACCGGCCGAGCGGCGTGGGCGTGGCCGCCTCCGGGCGGCTCACGGCCGGCAGCAGGAGGTCGACGCGGTCCGACACTAGCCGTCTCCGTAGACCGCGTTCGGGTCGTAGGCCTTGGCACCGGTGGTCTCCAGCGCCACCCCGGCATTCGAGGTAACGACCTTGCGGTAGAAGCACGTCTCGTAGCCGACATGGCAGGCGCCGGGTCCGACCTGCTCGACGAGCAGCAGCACGGTGTCCTGGTCGCAGTCGAGCCGGACCTCGTGCACCCGCTGAACGTGGCCGCTGCTCTCGCCCTTGCGCCACATCGCCTGGCGCGAGCGGGAGTAGTAGTGCGCCTCCCCGGTCTCGATGGTGGCGGCCAGCGCCGCGCGGTCCATCCAGGCCATCATCAGCACCTTGCCGCTCGCCGCGTCGGCGGCGACCGCGGGGATCAGGCCGTCGGACCCGAAATTCGGGGCGAGAGCGGTGCCTTCCTCGACCGCGTGGCTGTCGCCACGCTCCGCGAACGTGACGGTCATGTCAGCCCTTCCAAAAGCCGGACCCACATCTTCGCCCGCGGGACCAGGGAGGAGATGTAGACCTGCTCGTGCAGCGTATGCGCGCCCTTGCCGTCGGCGCCCAGGCCATCCAGCGTCGGCACGCCAAGCGCGGCGGTGAAGTTGCCGTCGGAGCCGCCGCCAGTCAGTGCGGTGCTCTCCAGCTCCAGTCCGGTGTCGGCGACCAGCGCCTTGGCGGTCTCGAACAGCGCCCAGTTGTCGTCGGTCCGCTCATACGGGGGACGGTTCATGCCGCCCTCGATTCTCACCTCGACATCGGGATCGCGCGGCGTGCGGTCCAGGATCTTGGCGGTGAACTCCTCGCCGTCGGCGGCGGTCACCACGCGCAGGTCGATCTCGCATTTCGCCTCGCGCGGGACCACGTTCACGCCGGTCCCGGCGGTGACCAGGCCGACATTGGTGGTCACCCCGCGCGCGTAGTCGGTGAAGCCCTCGATCTCCAGGATGTGGTGGGCCAGTTCCTTGACGGCGCTGCGGCCGTCGGCGTGCTGGGCGCCCGAATGGGCCGGGCGACCGGTGATGGTCATTTCGAACCGGCCGACCCCCTTGCGGGCGGTCACCAGCTTGCCGCCGTCACGCGCCGGTTCGGTGACAAGCACGTATTTCGCTTTCTTGGCCTCCGCCTCGATCACCGCGCGGCTGGTCGGGCTGCCGACTTCCTCCTCGGCGACGAACAGGAACGTGACCGGCAATGCGGTTCCGGCGCCTAGCCGCCGCAAATGGCGATAGGCGTAGTAGGGCAGGTACGCGCCGGCCTTCATGTCGTAGATGCCGGGGCCGTAGAGGCTGTCCCCCTCGCGTCGGATCCGGTTGCTCTCGTCTTTCGTCCCGACCGGGTGGACCGTGTCCATGTGGCTCAGCACCAGGATGCTGGGGGCATCCTCGCGCCAGTCGGGCGTGCGGACGATCAGGTGGTCGCCGAAACCGTCCTTGCCGTCGACCCGCTCGACCGAGCAGCCGGTCTCCTGCCACTGGCTCTGGATGCGGTCGGCGAGCACGTTCAGCCGGGCGGCATCATAGGTCGGGGTCTCCATCTCGACCCATTCGAGGATGCCTTCGACAATCTCCTCCTGGTCGATGGCGGGTTCGTTCTCGCGGCTGGCGGCGGTGCTCATGGCGGCTCCGGGACGGGTGATCGCTGGCGCCCACAATTGCCGGGCCGGACGCGTTTAGGCAATGCGGAAACGCCGTGCGGCCCCCACGCGGCGATGTTCCCAAGCGTCGAGGAAGCCACTACTCTCGGCATGTTGGCAAGCGGATGGCGACGAACCGATGACGAGACTGGCCAAGGCCGAGGAGATCCACGCCAAGTACCGCACCCTCTCTGTGCCATCAGACGGTCAGCTCGATGAACTCGTGGGCCTCCACGAGACACTGCTCGACGCCGCTGCCGCCAATCACCATCTCGGATGGCGGCCGGCGGGTGGAGAGAACCTCAAGTATCACTATCCAATCGACCGCGAGCGTTTGCGGCACTTCGCCGATTTTGCCTATGGCGGCCTCGGCTTCGAGATCCGGAACGATTTCCTGGCGACCGCCGCGACGCCGAAGGATCCGGCGCCCAAGGTTGCGAAGACGCCGGCGGCGGAGCTCGAAGCCCGCAAACAGATTCTGCATTGGCTCGATATCGAGTCCCGGATCGCGCGCCATCGGTTTGAGGCCTACGAGGTCGAGTGGGCGGCGCTCCTGCACGAGCCGGCCGACATCGGCGGCATCTATCACACCCTCGCTTCCGCGAGTCCCCCGATCCGGGTCTCCAACCAGACGGTCCGCGTGAGCTGGCGGGCACCGACGCTGGCCGCTTGGCTCGGGCGGGCGCCTGACTCAGTTCTGGAGATCGGCGGCGGCCACGGGAAATTCGTTCGCGACTGCGCCCTGATGATGCCGGAGACCCGGCTGTATCTGACGGATCTGCCGTTCAACCTGATCGTCCAGGCCCGTTATCTCGCGGAGTATTTCGGCGACGCGGTGAATCTGTGCCTGCTCGACGACCACGTCGTCGATCCGGAAGCTCGGATCACCGTCATCGCGCCCTGGCGCCTTGCCGAGATCCCCGGGCCGGTCGACGTGGTGGCCAACTTCCTGTCGTTCCAGCACATGGACGGCGACAATCTCGCCTGGTACGGCGCCGCGATGGAGCGGTTGCGGGCTGGCCACCTGTTCCACATCAACCGCTCGAGCAAGCGCGACGGCTATGATTTCGGCGCGGACGAGTACCCGTTTCGTGGCGCGTTCGAGATTGCCCAGCGCAGCGAATCTCCATTGGGCAAGGCCTGGTTCACCGATGGCACCGAGACTGAGGTGAGCGCCGTTCTGGAATTGTTGGTCAGACCATGATGCAGCGGCTTCGAGGGTGAGATGATGACGGCGTTCGATCTTCCGGACCTGGGGCCCATCGCCGGAATCCGCACCGCCGTGACCGCGTCCGGCACGGGGTACGAAGGACGCCCCGACATGCTGCTGATGGCCTTCGAGGAGGGAACGGTCGCGGCCGGCGTGTTCACGCGCTCAAGCGTCCCCGCCGCCCCCGTGCGCTGGAGCAAGCAGCGCATCGTCGACGCCGACCCGCCGCGGGCCCTCGTCTTCAACGCCGGCAACGCCAACTGTTACACCGGCCAGCAGGGCCATGAGCTGGTCAGGGCGTCGGCGGAACGGGCGGCGGCCGCGCTGGGATGCGCTGCGGAGAACGTGCTGATCTGCTCGACCGGGCGGATCGGGCGACCGTTGCCAGCCGATATCGTCCTTGCCGCGATCGACGCCATGGCCGGCCGTCTCGCCCCCGGCGGATTCGCCGAGGCGGCCCGCGCGATCATGACGACCGACCGGGTGCCAAAAGCGGCGACACGGACGGTGGAGCTGAGCGGAACGACCGTCACCCTGCACGGCCTCGCCAAGGGCACGCTGATGATCGCGCCCAACATGGCGACGACTATCAACATCGTGCTGACCGACGCGGCGGTCGACCGTGAGGCGCTGCAGGCGACTCTCTCCGACGCGGTCGCGCGCAGCTACAATCGGATCTCCGTTGACGAGACCACGTCGACCAACGACACGATGCTTGCCTTCGCGACAGGGGCCGCCGGCAACGGGCCCCTGTCGCAGGGCGACCGCCGCGTACTCCGCCGCGCGATGCGGGACCTGACGATGGAGATGAGCGAGCGGATGCTTGCCGATGCCCGGGCCGACGGAAAGATCCTGCGGGTCGAGGTCAGCGGGGCGTCCGGCAACGCGTCCGCGCTGCGGATCGCTCGGGCGGTCACCCGCTCGCTGCTGGTGCGGCGCATGGTTGCTCGCGAGACACTTGGCGATCCGGGCAAGTCCTCGGTCGGCCAGGTTCTGGCGGCGATCGGTTCTTCGACCGAGACCGTCGACCCCGACCGCATCGAGATTCGCATCGGCGGCGCCGTGGTCCTGCGCGAGGGCGCGGTGGTGCCGGTGATTTCCGAGGCGGCTCTCACCAGTGTGGCCTCCAGCGATGTCGAGATCGCAATCGACTGCGCCATAGGCGCCGGGCGCGGCGCGATGCGCACGGTGCTCGAGAGAGGGGAGTAAGCCGTGCGGGTCGACATTGCCATATTGGGCGGTGGGATCATCGGCTCCAGCATCGCCTATCACCTTGGGGCCAGCGGGCAGGCCGGCCGAGTCGTGGTGATCGAGCGCGATCCAAGTTATGAGTTCGCCGCGACGCCGCGAGCCAATGGCGGTATCCGCCTTCTGTTCAGCCTGCCCGAGAACATCGCCATGGCGCGATACGGACGCGACTTCTACGCCGGGTTCGCCGAGCGGATGGCGGTGGACGGGGTTCCGGCGGAGATCGCGTTCCGCCGTCAGGGCTATCTGTTCCTCTCGGATGCCGGAGGAGCCCGGCAGATGGAGGCGAACCATCGCTTCCAGGTGGCCCATGGCGTTGAGGCGCAATTGCTCGATCCGGCCGGGGTTCAGGCCCTGTTTCCGTCCATTGCCGTCACCGATGTCGATCTCGCGGTGTATTCGCCGAACGACGCCTGGATCGATCCGTATTCCGCCCTCATGGGGTTTCGCGCGAAGGCGCGCTCGCTCGGTGTCGAGTATGTCACCGGCGATATCGCCGACTGGAACGGCCGGTCGGTGACCCTGAAGGACGGTGCCGAGATCCGCGCGGAGATGTTCGTGATGGCCTGTGGCGCGTGGTCGCGCCACGTGGCCGCCTTGATCGGCCTCGACCTGCCGGTGGAGCCGATGTCGCGGGAGAGTTATGTCTTCAAGTCCGACGCCGAGATCGAGCCGCTGCCGTTCCTCAAGAGCGAGAGCGATCTGGCGATCCGGCCCGAGGGGGACGGCTATGTCGGCGGAATCCCGGACTGGTCCGAGCCGGCGGGTTGGAACTTCGAGCCCGACCCTGACCGCTTCGAAACCGTGGTCTGGCCGGCGCTGGCGCGGCGTGTGCCGAAGATGCAGAGACTGAAGCTCTTGCGATCGTGGCGCGGTCACTACGCGCGCAGCGCGTTCGATCTGTCGCCGATCATTGGGCGCTGGAGCGACGGCCGGGACAACGTGATCCTGGCCACCGGATTCTCCGGTCACGGCATCATGCATGCCCCGGCAACAGGACGGGCGGTGGCGGAGTTGCTCCTCGCCGGCCGATACCAGACGCTGGACCTGGCCTGCTTCGGCTGGTCCCGCATTCCAACGAACCGACCCTATCGCGAGCAAGGGATTGTTTAGCGGGTTCGGCCACGGATCTCATCGTATCAGCTACTATCGTCGGGACCTCTGATCGATTCCAAGAAAGTGAGGCTCGCACCCTCACCCGAAAGTTTGCAACGTGCTGCTGGTAGTTGCCGTTCGGCATAGGATCGCGGAACCGCATCGGAACGGGCAAGGCGGAACTCGATCGACGTTCGGACGCCACTCGGGTTGGCTAAGTCCTGGGTTCGATGGAACGTCGCCTGATTGAACACTAGCGCATCGCCAGCTTGGACCGTGGGTGTGATCACGTTGGGCACATGGCCCAGATGACGCTGGACCGTCCGCTGGTCAGAGAACATTTCGGTCGATGCCGGCCCGTGTTCTGGGTTCCAGTTCGCTTCTGCCCAGCGTTCGAATGCCGACCACATTTTTTGGCGATCCTGCAGTTCGCTTAGAAATGTCAAGCCAGGAACGTCATTGCCGACGTCAACGAGGGGCACCCAGACATTGATCATTTCACCGTTAAGACCCATGAAGGCCGCATCGAAGTGCCAACCATTGCGATCAGTGGGATTGGTCAGATCGCGCTGACGGGCGAAGCAGTGAGCAAGCATGAAATAGAAATCGTTCCCAAGCAGTTGCCGGACGTTGGCGAACCCGGGGGCTTGAAGAAACTCGGTAAGAATGCGTCTCACTAAGGCCGTGTAGTGCTTCGGTGTTAGTTTCGGATCGCCTCGTAGGCCGAGGGGACGGTAGGCCGTCATCATTGTGCCGTCTGCGACCACGTTCAGCGTAGTGAACAGAGCCTCGACGAGACCCCTTACAGCCACGGCCTGATCCTTCGACAAGAACGGCGTGAGTTGCGAGGGAAACGCGTTGATACCCCGGAATATGGGCGATCCACCCAACAAAGACATCGCCAATTACCTGTAGAACGAAGTCGATAGGCTTAAACTCTGCGAACGAGCAGAAGCTCTACCGCGCCGCACTCACTATCACATGCCGCCGATCGGCGGCGTCGCGTGCGAGCATTGCAGTGCGTTCCACAAGCCGGCCCACAACCATCCAACTGCAGAAGGAACTCAGAGATTAGCAAGCACGTGTTCGGCGCTGGAGACTTCGTAGGCGCCGGGTTCCTCGACGAAGAGTTTGGTCACCGTGCCGTCGTCGACCACCATGGCGTAGCGCTGAGAGCGCATGCCGAGGCCGCGCTCGATCAAATCGAGTTCCAGGCCGATCGCCTGGGCGAACTTGGCGGAGCCGTCGGCCAGCATCATCACGGCGTCGCCGGCCCCCTGGTCCTTGCCCCAGGCCTCCATCACGAACGGATCGTTGACCGCGACACAGGCGACGGTATCGACCCCCTTGGCCTTCAGCGCGTCGGCGTTCTGCACGAAGCTTGGAACATGCTTGGCCGAGCAGGTCGGCGTGAAGGCGCCCGGCACGGCGAACAGGACAACCTTTTTGCCGGCGAACAGGGCCGCGTTGTCCAGCGTGTCGATGCCATCAGCCGTCTTGTGCTGCAGACCGATATCGGGAAGCTTCTCGCCTTCCTTGATGGTCATCACCGTCTCTCCCTGTGTGGATCTGATGCGGGCCACCGCCCGCCTGTTGCAACCGATGGCTTCCTACATAGAGCGGTTCTAGGGCGAGTCCAAGCGCGCGGTTTCGGCGCGCGATCCGGCCGCCTCGATCGCCGCCATCACCGCCTCGGTCGAAAGCAGTTCCGGCAGGGCCAGACCGGCCGGCGCACCGGGGCCATAGACCGCGTTGAACGGGATGCCGTAGCGACCGAAGGATGCCAGGTAGTCGGAGATCGCTGGGTCCGGATTGGTCCAATCGGCACGCATCGCGGTCACGGTGTGTCCTGCCAGCACACCGGCCACGGGTTCGGCCTCAAGCACCAGGCGCTTGTTCACCTTGCACGTGATGCACCAGTCGGCGGTGACGTCGACCAGAACGACCGCGCCATCGGCCACCATCCGGTCAATCGCCGACCGATCGAACGCTGCCCAGGCCACCGATGTCGTCGGGACCGACGCGGTCGTTCGATCCGCGGGCGTGGCGGCGGGGGGCGTCGTGCCGGCGATCATCAGCGCCGCGGCAAGTGCGCCGACGCTGGTCAGCACCGCGCCGGAGCGGCGAGCGCGGTGGAGAACCGCCAGGGCAAGTCCCGCGACGGCGAATGCACCTGCCAGAACCAGCGATCGCGCCTCGCCGATCTGGGCGGCGAGAACCGTCAGCAGCCAGATCCCTGTCGCCACCAGGGCCAGCGCGAGCACCCGCTTGAAGGTGATCATCCACGACCCGGGCCGGGGCAGCGCCCTGGCGATCGCGGGAAAAGCGGCGACGACGAGGTAAGGTAGGGCGAGGCCGAGTCCCATGACCGCGAAGACGGCGACGATCTCCCCCCATCCGCGTGACAGGGCGAAGCCGACGGCGGTGCCGAGGAACGGCGCCGAGCAGGGTGTCGCCAGCAGCGCCGCGAAGGCGCCGGTGAGGAAATGGCCGGTCAGCCCCTTGTCGCTTTCGGCCGGCAGTGCGCCGCCGAGATCGGCCAACTTGCGGGGCAGCGCAACCTCGAACCAACCCCACAGGTTGGCGGCGAATAGCAGGACGATCGTCGCCATGGCGGCGAGGAACAGAGGTTGCTGGAACTGGATGCCCCAGCCGACCGCCACCCCGGCGGACTTGAGCCCCGCCAGCGCCGCCGCCAGGACAAGGAACGACACGATGATGCCGGCGGCCGAGGCAAGGAAACCGCGCCGGATCGTTCCGCGCGCCGCCCCGCCGTAATCGAGGACCGAGACCAGTTTCAGCGACAGCACCGGCAGCACGCAGGGCATCAGGTTCAGGATCAGGCCGCCGACCAGGGCGAAGGCCAGGATGAGCCAAAGGTTCGTGGAGCCGCTTGCCGCCGGCGCGTCCGCCGACACCGAAACCGGGCGCTCGACGAACCGGTTGCCATCGACGAGGGTCACCGTTAGCTCGGCGCCATTCAGGCGCGCCTCGCCCCGGGTCCCGACGGGGACGCGCACCGTCGCCGCGGTCGCGCGCTCGGACAAGGTGATCTCGGGCTTGCCGAACGACAGGCCGCCGGGGCCTTCGGGAAACACGTCGAGCGCGGTGAGCGGTGCGCCGGCGGCCACGGTCAGGACGAGGGTCGGGCTCTCGGGGTCGCCGGTGGCCCGCGCCGCCGTCACGTCCAGGCCCAGACCGGGCAGGTCCCTCGGCACCTGCGCCGTCCACCGGTCAAGCAACTGGGTGTAGGCGGTCGGCGCCGGCGCCCCGGCCGGCAGGTCCAGGGTCAGAACGGTCTCCAGAGGCACGCAGATGTCGCTGCACGCTAGCGCGTTGACCGCCGCCGTCAGGCGCGCCGGCGCGCCGGGCTCGGCCAGGGTTGCCGTGATCGGATAGACGACCTGATCCTCGTACCCGAAGGTCTCCAGCCCGAAGAGCGAGAACCGGTGCGGCACCGGGTACTGCGTCTCGGTTCCGGCCAAGTTGCTCGAGCCGTCCCAGTCGAGCTGCGGCGGATACCCGGCATCGCCGGCTGACCGCCAATAGACTTTCCAGCCCTCGGCCAGCCGGAACTCAAGCCCGAGCGGAAGGGTCTCGCGGCCCTCGGTGCCGGCCACCGCGGAGATCAGCCGGACATCGGCGAACTCCGTGCGCTCCCAATCCGAGGCCGGTTTGGCGGCGGCGGGCAGGGTGGCGAACACCGAGCCGATGATCGCGCCGATCACAGCCGCGAACAGGAAGGGGCGGACAGCCAGGGTCATCACGTCTCCGAAGGGCTCACTTTGATGTGGCGGCGTGAGCCCAATATAGTAATGGAGGACGGCGGGGTACGTCACAACCGCGGGACCAAAGGTCGCGCGAGGGGTGGAGGAACCAGATGAACCCGGACGACTTCTCTCAGAACGACGGGACCGGCGGGGAGGATGACCGCTACCTGACGGGGCAGCTTCTGATCGCCATGCCGGCCATGCGTGACCCCCGGTTCACCCGCAGCGTCATCTACATGTGCGTGCACAACGACCAGGGTGCGATGGGGCTCGTCGTCAACCGGCTTGTCGGGTCGATCAAGTTCGCCGACCTGCTGGAGGAACTGGAGCTCAAGGCCACGCCGGTCGAGGCCAGCCGGTTCCCGTCGGTGCATTTCGGCGGGCCGGTGGAAACCGGGCGGGGATTCGTCCTGCACAGCGCCGACTATCTGAGCGACGACACGATGCAACTGGCCGACGGCCTCGCCCTGACCGCGACGATCGACATCCTGCGCGACATCGCGCTCGGCGCCGGGCCGGATCAGGCGATCCTGATGCTCGGCTACGCCGGCTGGGGGCCGGGTCAGCTTGACGGCGAGCTGCAGGAAAACGCCTGGCTGTCCGTCGAGTGCGACCTTGACCTGCTGTTCGGGCCGTCGCTCGACGACAAGTGGGAGATGGCGCTCGGTAAGCTCGGGATCAGTGCGTCGCTGCTCTCCTCCGATGCCGGCCACGCGTGACGCCGGTCAGTATTCGTCGCGCCGCCTGACCCAGCTCTGGGCGTGGGGCAGGTCGCCCTCGTCCCGGCCCTTCGCGGTCAGGTCCAGCATCCGGTAGGCGCCGTTGACCGCCTCCACCCCCCGGGCATAGGTCGAATAGGTGTGGGCGATCCCGCCGTCTTCCAGGCGGGTGAAGGCGCTGATCCCCGGCAGCTCGTCATTGCCGACCGTGTCGCCGTAGTTGTAGCCGCCGACCGGCCCGGGTCGCTTGTCCGGGAACGTGACGGCGAAGTCGATGCTGAAGGCGGCGTCGACGGCCGAGACCCAGTCGAACCGCCAGCCCATGCGCTCCCGATAGGTCTGGAGGCGGTCCAGCGGCGCGTTGGACACGCAGCAGAACCGGGTGTCGCGGGCGGCGAGGTGGACGTCGATCCCGCTGAAGGTATCGGCCCAGAACGAGCAGCTCGGGCAGCCCTGTTCCCAGTCGGCCCCGAACATGAAGTGGTAGACGACAAGTTGGCCGCGGCCGGCGAAGAGGTCGGCAAGGCTCTCTCGGCCCCGCACCGTCTCGAACGCGTAGGCCTTGTCCACCCGCGTCCAGGGCAGGGCGCGCCGCTTTTCCGCGAGAGCGTCGCCGGCGCGCATGTGGGCCTTTTCCTCGGCCAGGAGAGAGGTGCGGGCCGTCAGCCAGTCGGCGCGACCGACAACGGGATGCGCGCTCATGCCGCCTCCTCCGTGTCGAGCAGGTCGGCGATCGTCCCGAAGCTCGCGGCCCAGCCTTGACCGACGCCCTTGCGCGCGTCCTCGGCCCGGATCGCCGCGTGGACGAGCCGCACGAGCGTTCCATCCTCCGACGGCTCGAACGTGACCGTGACTTCCGATGCGGCGGACTTCTCCACCTTGCCATCGGGAAAGTGCCGCTCATGAACCCAGCTGAAGGCGAGCCTGCTATCGGGTTCCACGGCGGCGTAGGTGCCGCCAAGCACGTCCTGATGCGCCTCCATCGCCTCGAAGGCGAAGCGCCAGGCGCCACCCACCCGCAGGTCGATCTCGGCGCTGGCGAGCGCGTCGGGGCGCTGGCCGAACCATTTCTTGACCTCTTCCGGCCGTGTCCAGGCGCGGAACATCCGCTCGGGCGAGACTTTGAACCGGCCTTCCACGACGATGGGATCGGCCCCGGCGGGCGATTTCAGGAACGGGACGGTCATGGGTTTTCCTCCAAGTGTTTGGCCAGGGCATCGAACTGGCCGGCCCAGAACTTCTGGTAGGTCTCCAGCCATTCGGCGGCCTGTTGCATCGGGGCCGCCTCCAGGCGGCAGTACCGGGTGCGCCCCCGTTTGGTGACGCTGACGAGGCCGGCATCCGTCAGCACGCGGACATGCTTGGAAACCGCCGTCTGGGACATTTCGAACGGGGCGGCGATCTCAGAGAGCGCCGTCTCGCCCCGCGTGAGCCGGGCCAGGATGGCACGCCGGGTGCCGTCTCCGAGCGCGGCGAAGGTCTGATCGAGGTCGGTCATGATGTGCGGTCCAATGGTCAACTTTCTGGTTGACTATATCGCATGCTTCAGGTTAGTCAACCAAACAGTTCACTAATTCTGGTGACTGACGAAGGAGGTCCCCCATGAAGCTCTACACGTTCCCGAAAGCCCCGAACGCGTTGCGCGTCCACGTCTTCCTCGCCGAGAAGGGCATCGACCTGCCGCTGGAGCATGTCGACGCGCTATCCAAGGAAACCCGGCGGCAACCGTTCCTCTCCAAGAACTCGCTCGGCGAGATCCCGGTGCTGGAGCTCGACGACGGCACGCTGATCACCGAGAGCGTGGCGATCTGCCGCTACATCGAGGACACCCATCCGGAGCCCCGGCTGATGGGCGCGACGCCGGTCGAGGCGGCCCGGATCGAGATGTGGAACCGCCGCATGGAGCAGCAGATCATGGGGCCGATCGGCCAGGTCGGCCTGCATACCGCCGAGTTCTTCGCCGACAAGATCGAGCAGATGCCGGCCTATGCCGAGTCCCAGCTCCGGCTGCAGGAGAGAAAGTGGGCATGGCTTGACGCCGAGCTGTCCGACGGCCGCACCTATGTCTGCGACGACCGGTTCTCGATCGCCGACATCACCGGTATCGCCGCGTTGCACATCTGCGACATGTTCGGTAGCCCGATCCCCGACAGCCTGACCCACGTGAAGCGTTGGGAGCGGGCGGTTCGCGGTCGGCCGACCTGGGACCGCGAGGCGGCATGACGGTCGACGGCGCGCTGAACGATCGCTTCCGAGATGCCCTCGACGGTCTTGGGGGCATCTCGGAGAAGCGGATGATGGGTGGCACCTGCTTCTTCTTGAACGGCAACATGATCGGCGGCGCGGACCGGGAGAGGTCCGGCGCCGCTCGGTTCATGTTTCGCGTTGGCAAGGAGCGGGAGGCCGAGGCGCTCGCCCGGCCGGGCGCGTGCCCGGTCGAGTTCACCGGCCGGCGCATGGGTGGCATGGTGTTCGTCGAGGCCGCCGCCTGCGATGCGGCAGCACTCAAGGACTGGGTCGCCTTGGCGCTGGATTTCGTCGGGGCGCTGCCGGCGAAGGCTTAGGGATGAGCGGAAGGTGGCCGACCCGGTCAGGTCGCGAAGCTCGGATCCTTGCGTTCCATCATGCGCACCAGCGCGGGCCATTCGATCGGGTTGATCGTGCCGTTGTTGGCCGTGCCCTCCTCCCATTGCCGGGCGGTGTGCTCGGCGACGGATGTCGGCGGCAGGGACGGCTTCAGGCCCATGCCCATCACGTCCATCTGCAGCTGGCAGGCCCGCTCCAGGTAGTAGATCCGCCGGAACGCCTCGCCGACCGACCGCCCGCAGGTCAGCAGGCCGTGATTGCGCAGGATGAACACGTTCCTGTCGCCGAGATCGGCCACCAGCCGGTCGCGCTCGTTCACATCCGTGGCGATGCCCTCGAGCTCGTGATAGGCGACGCGCTCGTGGAACTGCAGCGACTGCTGGTCGAGCGGGATCAGCCCTTCCTCGGTCGCGGCGACGGCGCAGCCGGCCCGGCTGTGAGTGTGAATGATGCAGGCCACGTCGTGGCGCGCCTGGTGGATGGCGGAGTGGATCACGTAGCCGGGCCCGTTCACCGGGTACTCGTCCTCGTCCAGCGCCTTGCCGTCGACATCCACGCGGATCAGGTTGGAGGCCGTGATCTCCGTGTAGTGCCGTCCGAACCCGTTGATCAGGAACACTTCCTTGCCGTCGACATCGTAGGGCAGGCGGGCCGTGATGTGGTTGTAGACCAGGTCCGCCATGCCGAAGTGCTCGACCAGCCGGTAGCAGCAGGCGAGATCGACGCGGATCTTCCATTCCTCCTCGGACACGCCGTCGCGATGGCGGGTGGAGGAGAGGGCGGTGACGGACATGGCGGGCTCCCTGGGATCGTTGATTTTCCGTCGAGTTTATCCACCGTCCGACCGGTCGTCGATCCGCCAGGGCGGCACCCGCCACAGCTCCGCCAGGTGATCGATGAACACCCGGATCTTGGCGGCGACATGCCGGCTTTGATGGTGGACGGCGTGGACCGCCAGGTCCGGGGTTCGCCAGTCGGGCAGGAGGCGGACGAGTGTGCCGGCGGCGAAATGTGGCCCGAGCACGAAGTCGGGCTGCATGACGATACCGGCCCCGGCGATCGCGGCCTCGGTCAGGACGTCCCCGTTGTTCGCCGCCAACGGCCCCCGCGGCCGCACCACCACCTCTTCGGCGTTCGGACCGGCGAACCGCCAGCCGGTCGTCGAGGATGAATAGGCATAGGCGAGGCAGGCGTGGCGGGCGAGGTCCTGTGGGCGACCCGGTTCGCCGGCGGCTGCGAGGTAGGCGGGCGCGGCGGCCAGGTGCAGGCCGACCGGCGACAGACGGCGCGCGATCAGCGATGAGTCGGCCAGTCGACCGATCCGTACAGCCACGTCGTATCCTTCCTCCATCAGGTCGACGACCCGGTCGTTGACCGTCAGGTCCACCTCCAGCGCGGGATGCCGTTCCAGGAACGGCGCGATCGCGGCCGCCAGATGGGTGCGCGAAAACGAGACGGGGCCGTTCACCCGCAGCGTGCCCGCCGGCGCCACTCGCTCGCCACGTGCCTCGGTCTCCGCTTCCTCGAAATCCGCCAGCAGACGCCGGGCCCGTTCCAGGTACCGCCGCCCGGCATCGGTCAGGCGCACCCGCCGCGTCGTGCGTTCCAGCAGCTTGACGCCGAGCCGGTCCTCGAGGTTCTGGACGTGCTTGCTGGCCATCGCCCGCGACAGGTCAAGTCGACCGGCGGCCGCCGAGAAGCTCTCGGCCTCGGCCACGGCGACGAAGGTCGCGATGTGGGATAGGCGATCCATTATCAATGATCATGAGACAATCATTTTCGAATCTCACCAATTATTTTCGATCGAGCGCGCCCAATCTCTGCGTCATGACACGGCGGGGGTTCCGCCAAATCGACTGACACCGACCTGACGGGAGATGGAGGACACCATGTTTGAGACCAAGAGCATCGACACCAAGACCGCCCCCTATGCCGCGCTGCTGTTGCGGGTCACGCTGGGGATCGCCTTCCTGGCCCATGCCGGCCTGAAGATCTTCGTGTTCACGATCCCGGGCACCGTCGGCTTCTTCGAGAGCATCGGCTATCCCGGCTTCTTCGCCTATCTCGTCATCCTGGGCGAGGTCGGCGGCGGCCTGGCGCTGATCGCCGGCATCCAGACCCGTCTCGTCGCGCTGGCCCTGGTGCCGGTCCTGATCGGCGCGGTGATCCAGCACTTCCCGGCCGGCTGGCTGTTCACCAACGAGGGCGGCGGCTGGGAGTTCCCCGCCATGTGGACCGCGCTGCTGTTCGTCCAGGCCCTGCTCGGCGACGGCGCCCACGCGGTGCGTCTGCCGCTGCCGGCGGCGCTGAAGCCGAAGGCCGCCTGATCGGCGCGATCGCGATGACCACCGGGGCTCGGTCGCTCGACGGCCGGGCCCCTTTTCGTTAGGAGGATAGGACCATGACCGCACTGCCCGCGATCTTCGTCAGCCACGGCTCCCCGACCCTGGTGCTCGACGACGTGCCCGCCCGCGACTTCCTGCGCGGCCTCGGCGCCGAGCTGCTGCGGCCACGCGCCATCGTCGCCGTCAGCGCCCACTACGAGGCCAGCGGCGTGCGCGTGAACACCAGCGCCCGGCCGCGCACGATCCACGACTTCCGCGGTTTCCCGCAGGCGCTGCACGACATGCGCTACCCGGCGCCCGGCGATCCCGAGCTCGCGGCCGAGGTGCTGGCGACGTTGCGGGCGTCCGGCCTGGAGGCGGCGGGCGACGAGGATTGGGGCTTCGACCACGGGACCTGGGTCCCGCTTGCCCTGATGTATCCGCAGGCGGACATCCCGGTGGTCGCCGTTTCGGTCGATCCCGAGGCCGGGCCGGAACACCATCGCCGGCTGGGCGCGGCGCTGGCGCCGTTGCGCCAGGACGGGGTCCTGGTGCTTGGATCGGGCGCCTTCACCCACAATCTCGGCGAGCTGCGCCGGGGCGGCTGGGCCGAGGTCGCGGCGCCGGACTGGGTCGAGCGCTTCGTCGACTGGACCGCCGCCGCCATCGCCGAGGGGCGCCAGGACGACCTGATCCACTATCGCGAGCGCGCGCCCGAAGCGGTCCGCAATCACCCCACGGAGGAGCACCTGCTGCCGTTGTTCGCCGCCATGGGGGCGGGCGGTGGCGGCGATTCGGGAAGGGGACGGCGGCTGCATGCCAGCACGACCTTTTCCGTGCTCGCCATGGACGCCTACGCCTTCGGCTGAGGAGAGAAGCCGCCATGACTGAGATCACCCGTCGAGTCCTGATCACCGGTGCCGCGTCGGGCATCGGTGCCGCCACCGCCCGGCGCCTGGCGGCGCCCGGGACGGGCCTGCTGCTGCACACCCGCAAGAACCAGGACATGGTCGACCGGGTGGCGGCGGAGGCGCGGGCCAAGGGCGCGGCGGTGGAGATCGTGTTGGGCGATCTCGGCGCCCCCGACCTGCCGGCCAGCCTGGTGGCGCGGGCGGCCGAGGCGTACGGCGGCCTGGACGTGCTGGTCGCCAATGCCGGCTGGGCCAAGCAGGTGCCGCTGCTGGACTCGACCCGCGAGGAGCTGGAGGTGCCGGTCGACGCCATCGCCCGGTCCTTCGCCCTGTTGGCGCAGGCGGCGGCGCCGCACCTGAAGGCGAGCGCCTGCGGGCGGGTCGTCGCCGTCTCCGCCTTCGGCCCGCATGTCTACCGGCCGGGCGTGATGGTCTTCCCGGCGACCTCGGCGGCCAAGGCGGCGCTGGAGACCCACGTCAAATCCCTGGCCTTCGAGCTGGCGGGCGACGGGGTGACGGCGAACGCCGTGGTTCCGGGGTTCATCCAAAAGGACGCGGGCACCCACCGCGCGGTCAAACCCGGCCTGGCGGCCGGGGTGACGGCGCAGATCCCCATGGGCCGGCTCGGCACGCCGGACGAGGTCGCGGCGGTGATCGCCTTCCTGCTGACGCCGGAGGCCGGCTACGTCACCGGCCAGCTGATCCACGTGAATGGCGGGCTGGTCTAGAGCAAATCATGTTTTAACGCGATCGCCAGCGATCGCGGAGATGCATGTGAATTTGCTCTATCTTATTGGATAAGAGCATGATTCACGTCCAAGCCGGCATCGCGAAGCGATTCCGTCTTAGACGACCATGCTCTAGCCCGCCGGGTCAGACCAGCTGCTGGCGCACGATTCCGGAGGCCTTGGAGAAGTCCATTCGGCCCGGATAGCGCTGCTTCAGCGTCGACATGATGCGGCCCATGTCCTTGAGGTCCTGCGCCCCGATCTCCTTGATCGTGCTGTCGATCGTGGATTCGAGGTCAGCGCCCTCAAGCTGGCTCGGCATGAAGCGGCGGATGACGTCGATCTCCTCCTGCTCCTGGGTGGCGAGCTCGCAGCGCCCGCCCTCCTCGTAGAGCCGGATCGATTCCTGACGCTGCTTCACCATGGTCGACATCATCGACAGGATCTCGTCGTCGTTGATGCCGTCGAGATTGCCCTTGTCGCGCGCGGCGATGTCGCGGTCCTTCAGGGCCGCGTTGATCAGGCGCACGGTGGCCACGGCCCGCGTATCCTTGGCGAGCATGGCGTCTTTCAAGGCGGTCTTAAGCTGTTCGCGCAACATTCAGTTTCTCCCCAGAAACCGAGAGTGTCCGGCACCTTGGCCCTGGCCTGGGCCGTGAATTCGGCGTTGGCCGTGCCGGCCGTCGTCGCCCGTCCCCCCACACATCCCAACGCCGGGTCCCGCCGGCCGGGATATGAAGAAGCCCGGACAATATCCGATCCATCCCAGCGTTGCAATGCCGGGGAGAAATTCTAAGCGATTGAAGATAAAGGATTTTAGGCTCCCGTTCCGGCTTGACGCGGGCCCAATCCTCGCGTATCAACCCGCCAATTTGCCGCCCGCAAGCCCCCGACCGCACGCCACAAGCTGGCGCGACGGTGCGCGCGCGGGACCCGGCACCGCCCGATCTGGAGACATCGCATGACCGAGACACCCGCCATCCCGCAAGACGCCACGGCGGTTCTGGTCCTGGCCGATGGGACGACGATCTTCGGGCGCGGTTTCGGGGCCGAGGTGACCAAGGTTGGCGAGGTGGTGTTCAACACATCGATGACCGGCTACCAGGAGATCATGACCGATCCGTCCTATGCCGGGCAGATCATCACCTTCACGTTCCCGCATGTGGGCAATGTCGGCGCCAATGTCAGCGACCACGAGACCGGCAGCCCGGCCTCCCTCGGCTGCGTGCTGCGGGCCGACATCACCGACCCCTCCAACTACCGCGCCGAGCGGCATTTCGACGACTGGCTGAAGGCGCACGACCTGCCCGGCATCGCCGGGGTCGACACAAGACGCCTGACCCGCCGGATCCGCGACATCGGCGCCCCGCACGGCGCGCTGTGCGTCGCCCCGGACGGCCGGTTCGATCTCGACGCGCTGAAAAAGCTCGCCGCCGAGTGGCCGGGGCTGGAAGGCATGGACCTCGCCAAGGAGGTCTCCTGCACCCAGACCTATACCTGGGAGACCACGCTCTGGGGCTTCGCCGATGACGGCCGCACCGACGGCTACGGCAAGCTGGCCGATCTTGTTGGGGATGGCCGGACCAAGCATGTGGTCGCCGTCGATTTTGGCGCCAAGCGCAACATCCTGCGCAACCTGGCGGCCCAGGGCTGCACGGTGACGGTGGTGCCGGCGAGCGCGACGGCGGACGAGATCCTCGGCCACGGCCCGGACGGCATCTTCCTCGCCAACGGTC